>OGEK01000008.1_pt1 | contig 254480 bp, 204 predicted proteins | sample 1570641 | NCBI WGS metagenome assembly OGEK01 (sample SAMEA2582136, study PRJEB24529) | metagenome | biome: Human gut stool | place: China | collected 2011
TTGAAGAAAAGATTGTTCAAATGACATCCCAAAGAACATCTGCCAAAACATCAAAGCCGTTTCTTCCACATCCAAATCCGACCTTATTTCTCCGTTCTCTTTCGCCCGATGAATGGCGGACTTCCATAGCCGGTGGTTTTGTTCAAATATGGCGGCTATCTTCTGTTCCACGTTGGGATAATACAGCCTTACCTGCATCAGCAGGTGGTAGTAATAGAAATTAAAACTGCACCCGCTGGGATTGTTCCCGTCATCCAGCAGGCGCACGAGCCGTTGCATCGTGTTTTCCACTCCGGCTATGTACTGGTCGATAAATTCCGACAACGAGCCGTCAGTGAAGTTGAACTTGTTTTTCGAGTGCTGGGTGTCGAACACATACCTGTCGGCGACAGCCATGAACAAGTCCAGCTTGAACGGGAAATAATAGGTTAGTCCCGCTTTCGACAGTCCGCAAGTCTTGGCTATTTCCATTTGGCTTGCTTTCTCGTAATTCATCTTTGCGAATATCCGCAAAGCCTTTTCCAATACTTCATCTCGGTTGGTAAACATATTTATTTCCTTTTTTCTGTTTTCGTATGCGAATATACGGATTTTGTTTTAATCGGTTGTTACCCAATTCTTTTTTAGTGCAAGGTGCAAGTATATATTTATATATATAGCTTGCACCTTGCACTAACCCGAAAATATTTACTATCAGGCATTTGCAAAATTCAAAAGAAAGCAGTATCTTTGAACCCGAAAGTTAGGCAGACAGACAGCGGTCAAAGTCGGACAGGCTTCATGGGTGAAAATCGTTACTGTTTCGTTACCTATTTGAAATTTTGAAAGCGAAGTAGCTGAAATATAAGCGGTTATAGTTGTGGGTTCAAAACCCTGTCTCTCCGCTGAAAACAAAAAAACAAAGTTATAAGTCCTTGAATTTCAATAATTCAAGGACTTTCTTTTTTTAGTATATAACATATCAGTCTGCATAATAAAGAACGAGGAGCAACGTAGATCAATGATAACCCTTGAGGACCTACCTTGTATGTAGAATAGTGGGAAAATCGATTTTATTTGTTCCGCTACTTGAGCAGATGTCATTACCACACCGCCGGTGTCTAGTTGTAAATGCAATAGTTGAGGCCTCTTATATAGACCGTTGGCTTGAACGTTACTTTTTAAGGAGCGACACACATTATCAAAGTTTATCAATCAAAGCAAGGTTCTATTTTTTGTATTCCTTTTGTAAGATATATAGTCGGGCTATTCCTTTATTTCAGTGTTTTGCTATCCTCTAATTCATTATACTACATTCTTTTTTACTTTTTTCTATATATCAGTAATTGACCTGAGGTCGACATTATTTAAAAGATTTTCGGTTGCCGTCATTTGTGAAATTTACACCAATGACTGGTTGTTTTTTAAAGAGACAATAAACGGTAATGGCTGATAGCGTGTTGGCTATGAAATGAATACTAACTTTATCTTCGGTGATTATAGTGGTAAGTTGTTAAATCTTATGATTAAATATTCTAACTTAAATGATTTTATTGCTGTATTCCTATTTTTTTAAGATAACAGATTGATGAATTATATCGTATTCACGTTAAATTAAATAATTTATGAATGATGAAAATCAAAGCTTTTGTCTATCTTTGTAAATAGACTTAATTCTAAAATAAATAGTATGGCAAAAGAGTTGAATTTTACATTGGAAGGTGTACAAGGTGATTTAAAGTTGAAATACGGTCCTTTTAATCAGCGTTTATACCAAGACGGAAGAGAGATCAAGAAACAAGGACGATTCAATCCGAAATATTATGTGATTAACACCAATGGGGAAAAAGAAGAAATAAAGGTTGTCTATGGTTTTGATTTTGTCCATGTCGCTGTGTTCCGCGGACAGAAAATCGATCTGGAGGAACGGCTATCTATCCGCGAATACATAGTGGGTGGTCTGCCTGTGTTACTTGTCTTTCTAGGTGGGTTGATTGGAGCCTTGTTCGGCATCATGGGTGCTACGTTCAATTATAATCATATGCGGCAGGAAAAGTCTTTTATGAAACAACTGCTTCTTTCCCTGGGCGTTTCCATACTCTGCTATGTAGCTTATTTTATATTTGCTATTGGTGTCCAGTTGATAGTGGCTAGATAGGCTGGCTGGAAAGTAAAAGAAAGGTGGCTTCACGGTTATTCCGTATGCCACCTTTTTTAGTAAACTTCTGAATGTCCTCCCCATGGATGATGGCGACTATCCATATTGGGAAAAGTAAAACAGGCGAAAGGAAAAATGAAAACTGTATTTTCTCTGTATTCTTTCGGGAGATTCCCGTTTTTTATCAATTCCCGTAGGTACCGATTAATCCATTCGTTGTGATAGTTTCTGCACTTATTTTCAGTTTCCGGCATCTACTGTTATTATAGAACCGGATATGTGCTTTTCCCTCCTTATCCGGAGTGACAGACGGATTCCAGTATAATGTACGACGATAGTCGGGGACAGGAGGGAGCACAGAATAATTGGGGTGATAGAATTCTTTAACTTGGCTGTAACCGTCAAGCCATGTTTTTCGGACACCTTTCCCTGCTTCTGTCGGTATCTTACCTTCCGGATATGTTTCGATCAGTACGGCACAACTGTATAAGTCGGATACATCGAACGGAGTCAATCGCGGATCTGCATACTGGCAAATCGTAGATAGATTTTCAGTGATATAAATCGATTTAATGGCTTCGAGTCTTATATATTTGTACTTATTATAATCCATTTCTGTATGCCGGGTGCGTTCATAGTTGATTACGAAAAGTGGCATTTTACTTTTATAATACAGGTAATTTCGTCCTGAAACAGGACTGAAATTTTTATTCATGTTCATCATAAGTTCGTGTATGTCGTCACCAATAAATTTTCCACTGTCTTTTATGTCGTCTAGTTCGGAATGTACATCATAATAAGCAATCGATTTCGAACGGCTTTCATATATCTCTTTTTCTTTGGTTCTCTTTTTGGCCTTGATGGTTACCTCTTTTAAACGGTAGTTCTTTTCATGGTTACCTGCCTTTGCCAGCGAATCTGCGTAAGCGGCAAAGAAGGTTTCGATATCCTCTTCAGGTAGGGGAGTGGTTTCCACTTCGGGCATAAGTTCTTTCTCTTTTTCTGCATTGGCAATGCTTACCTGCATATCCGCATAATGATATTTTCGGGGGGCAGGGCTGAATAGCCTATCCAATAAAATACGGTAATCTTTCTTTTTTCTATTGACTGTAACTGCCAATATCAAGTCCCATTTTCCATATATATCGGATATTAGTGAGAAGTGTCCTAAACTATCTGTAGTGATGGCTTCGATGAAACTGCTGTTTTCCTCATTCTCCCCGCGTTTCTTCAGGAAGCAGGACACTTCTACGTTAGGCTTAGGAAGTTGCCGGACGAAAGAGACAACCTGCCCTCGCGTTTCGATACCTTGCTCCGGTCCGTATTTAAGGTCAAGAGATTCAATTCCTGTCATTTGTTTCCAAGAGTAGCGGCGCCATCCCTGCACTCTTAATAAGAGATCGATTGCCTTGCGGCGTGTATCGTCCCGGGATTCGAAATAATATTGGGGATTGTTGACATATCCTTTTATTTCGGACATTAATAAAAGATCGGTCAACATATTGTGCCCTGATTCTACTTCATTCATGCCGTCTCTCACAGATAGGGCAAATGGAGTTTGTACCGGAATCTTTTCTTTTCCGGTCAGGGTGAATTCAAGGTTTACCAATTCGTAAGGGGCGTATGTCTCTTTGTCTGCCTGTACCTGAACGGATAATTGCTCTTGGGGATAGGTAAATATCAAACGATCCGATAGGACCTCTCCGTTACTGTTGAATAACGCGATTCGGGAAACTCCGGGTACTAATTTACTTTTATCTATTTTGAAGCGAATCGTTTCATTACCTTCGACATCGATCAGGCAGAATTTGTATAGTTTGCCTCCGCTGATGACTGCCAGTCCCAATACGTCGGAGGGGGTATTGGAATTCTTTTGCACTGCTATTTCAATGCTGTCTGTGAATGATAAATTGTCGGCATGTAATGTATATCCTTCCGGTAAGGCTTCCGGCATATTGAACTGGTGTTTTTTGCCATTAAATTCGACTATTGCTTTTTGTTTCTCTCCCGTGGGCGTGTAATTGAAAATTCCCCGTCCATCATGTGTGACATTGAAACGGGCTGTTTCTTGTTTTTCTTCGTTAATAACAATACCGGTGAGGGTAATGGGGTTTCCATAGGTATCTGTCGCTTCAAAAGCCACTTCGGATTCTATCCCCCGAACCAGATTTCCACCTTCGGGGAAGAACTTTAAATTTACTTTTTTACCTTTTGTCGGTTTGGGACGCTCCAGCGGGTAGTTTCCTGTCGCATATTTCCGCATCTCTTTTTCCGTAAAGTCGCCTTCTGCCTTAGGTTTGTCGAAAACCGGCAACAGTCTTGAGAAAATGATATCTCCTCCAAAATTCAGCATATATTTTGTGTAGGCACGAACTTCATAAAATCCTGAATAAAACGGGATTTGGTTTAGTGTGAAATCTCCGTGGCATTGTCCGTTTTCTATTTTTAATGTCCGTTTGTCGATAACTTCACCACCGGGATTTAATAATTCGACATATAAAGTCTTGCTCAGGTCAGTGGCCGGATGCAGGTCGGAAGTGACCAGGAAACATTTAAACCAGATATTATCACCTTGGTAATAACTGGTATTGTCAAATTGCAGGTAAACCTTCTCTTGAGGGATATATTTGGAAAAATTATCGATCAGGTAGGCGTATTGGCTTAGTTTTTGGACAATACTGTCCGTGGTTTGTGCAGATACACTCAGGCAAAACAGGTATAATAGCAAATGTACCTTTAATGTTTTAGGTGTTTTCATTTCGTATCTTGGGTTAGATGGGAGATTGGTTTTTCCGTTGTGAGTCCTGTCTTAAATAAAGTTCTTTACTCTTACATAAGGATTCGTCTTTTGCAGGGCTTTTATCAGTTCCCGGGGTGATTGGGGATCTATCATGACAAACCCGGTGGCGTGTCTGATCTTTATTTTCTGCATGCCCAAGGCATGGCGAGTATACGTAACATCGGTGATATGACTGAATGTTCGTTTTTGGCGGAAGAAGTCATTTACTATTTGTAAATCTCCGTTTTTCTTGACAATGTATTTGCAGGATGTTTGTGAAAAATAGATGGTTGCACTGGGACCTATACATGCGGCACCTATCCAGATTGCTTGTATAGTTATGAAACTGATCGCAATGCATGCTATTATACCTATGGCGAACAACCAAAGTCCTAATTGGGGATTTCGCGCTTTAAATGTTTGTTCCATCTTTTTTTAGATTGTATGTGTAACTGTCTGATAAAGATAGAAAAAAATATAATGAAAGAATCTTTTTTCTATTCTTTTCTGAATTGTGGCTGCGAAAATAATTATTTAGGGCCTGTTGGATTCCGAAAGTTCCGGTGAAAAAGATAAAAGCTTCTCTAAACCACCGTGGCTGCGGTTGATGAAAAATAGGCAAGGGAGATTTGAACAGGTGCTTGTAATATGCAAAATTCGGACAAGAATTTGGAATCGGAAAATTTAGATTCTGTTTTTATGCGGGAAGCTACGGTCCGGAAATAATAATTCTTTGCCGATAGATGATCTGTTCTTTCTTTTTTATCTATTTTTGCCCCTTGAGAATTTTAATTATTAATCTAACTATCATGAAACGAAAAGCGACTTTACTATTTCTCGTGACATTCGTGCTGCTGCTCGGTGCAGTCGCACAGGAAAAATTGAAAACAGTGATCGAACCCCTGCAAAATGAAAGATGGTGGGGTGGATTCGTGGCTTTAGGAAATCAAATGCCATTCAATGATCACTTGCGGATGCAAGACATGTCACGCAATAATATGAACAACCAAGTAGTGCCGTTCATGCTTTCTTCGGAGGGCAGGTATATCTGGGCCGAAAATCCGTTTTGTTTTGAAGTAAAGGATGGGCAGCTGATTATTTATTCAGACTCGGAAAAGATAGAGCCGGTGAAAGCCGGAACTACGCTGAAAGAGGCTTTGTTGGCTGCATCGGCTAAACATTTTCCACCTTCGGGAAAGATTCCGGAACCTACTTTCTTTTCTCTTCCGCAATATAACACCTGGATTGAGCTGATGTATGATCAAAATCAGGAAGACATTATGAATTATGCCCATAAAGCTGTGGAGAACGGATTTCCTCAGGGGGTGTTTATGGTAGATGATAACTGGCAGAGATATTATGGTAACTTTGACTTCAAAACCGAGAGGTTTCCGGATCCGAAAGGGATGACAGACGAGTTGCACCGGATGGGATTCAAGGTGATGTTGTGGGTGGCTCCCTATGTTTCGCCCGATAGTCCCGAATTCCGTGAATTGGAAGCAAAAGGATATTTGTTGAAAGATAAAAACGGGCGCACGGCCATTATTCATTGGTGGAATGGTTACAGTGCCTGTTATGATACCACAAATCCGGAGGCTATGAATTATCTGAAGGAACAGTTAAAAGCCAATCAAGAAAAATATGGTATCGACGGATTTAAGTTTGATGGTGGAGACGTAGCTTATATGACAGGAGAGTATACTTTTCATGATAAGAATGCCAATGTGAATACTTTTATGGAAAAATGGGCTGAGATAGGTTTGAGTTTTCCTTACAATGAATTGCGTGCATCTTGGAAGTTGGGTGGCCAGGCATTGGTACAGCGGCTGGGTGATAAAGATTATTCTTGGCGTGCGACTCAGTTATTGATTCCCGATATGACTGCTGCCGGATTGTTGGGGCATTATTATACTTGTCCCGATATGGTAGGCGGAGGACAATTCGGAGCTTTTCTGAATGTGAAGAAATTTGATGAAGAACTTATTGTACGTTCGTGCCAGGTGCATGCCCTGATGCCAATGATGCAATTCTCGGTAGCTCCTTGGCGTATCCTCAGTAAAGAGAATGTGGCTATTTGTGCGAAGTATGCCCATCTTCACCAGCAAATGGGAGATTATATTTTGGAGTTGGCAAAACATGCGTCAAAGACCGGTGAACCCATTGTTCGCCACATGGAATATCAGTATCCTCACCAGGGATTCATCGATTGCAAAGACCAGTTTATGCTGGGGGATAAATATCTGGTAGCTCCGATGCTGACATCCGGAACAAGCCGTACCGTAATGTTGCCAAAGGGTAGATGGAAAGATGATCGGGGCAAGGTGTTTAAAGGGCCGCGGACAATGACAATAGATGTTCCCCTTGAACGTTTGCCATATTTTGAGAAACTGACGAAATAATTTCTGGGCCGATAAAACAAGAAAAGCCACACTGTCAATATGTACAGCGTGGCTTTTGTTTTTGTAAGTTTAAACTAATTCGGCGTTACTTTACACGGATAATGTTGTAATTCAGATCGCTTTCCGATACTTCCAGGCTGTCATCAGCCAGTGTCAGGGTAGTATCATTGGCAATTACGAAATAAACAGGTTCACTTCCGTCACTCGGATTCAGTTTGATGGCCGTTTTCTTTTTATCTTTGACGGTTTTCTCCACTTTTACCGGCTTTCCTTTAGAAGTAAAAGTCTTGTCTTTGCCTTTACCTTCAGCATCCAGATAAGTGACGTCCAGTGTATACGTTGTATCGGTTGCGTTCGCCAGTGTGTTCAAAGTTAACACGTAACGGATGCCCGGACCGTCAGCAGCAGGAAGCACACCTTCATATACCTGGGTTTCTTCCATTGTGGGTTCCATAGCTACTGCCAGACTGTCTGCGACTGCTTCTTCAGCTTTCGTTCCTTTTGATTGGCAGGATACCAATGCAGCAACGACGGCTGCTAACATAATTACTTTTTTCATTGTTAAGTGCTTTAAATTAATATAAAAAGTGAGTTGCTATTCCTCCTCTTCTCTCTTAATAACCAACAGCTTATCGACTCTTCCACGGTCCATATCCACTACTTCGAACTGAAGGTTTTTGTAAGTGAATATATCTCCGGCTTTGGGAATACGTCCTATCAGGAACATAGCCAATCCGCCTAAAGTTGTAAAGTCTTCCGATTCGATATCATCATAAGAGAGTATTCCCATCTCTTCCATAAAATCTCCGATATTCATTGAAGCCTCTACCAACAAGGAGCCGTCCTGTCGGCGAACGATTTCCTCTTCTTCCGTATCGTCCTCTTCCAGAATGTCTCCAAAGATACTTTCGGTCAAGTCATGCAGGGTAATGATTCCCTCTGTGCTGCCATACTCGTTTACAACAACTCCGAACTTATTTTTGTTCTTCTTAAATAGCTCTAAAACTTTTTTAGCGTATAAACTTTCGGGTATAAACAAGGCGGGACGTGCGATTTCTCTAAGGTTGAATTCCTGTTCGCTACCTATCATCAGTATGATATCTTTCACAGAAACCACACCTGCTATTTCGTCGGTGTCGTCATCAATCAGGAGGTATTTACTGAAATGCTCGTTGTCGATGATCTGAAGCACTTTCTCTTTGCTGTCAGTCGTATGTAGCACCACCAGATCACGTCGGTGAGTCATCAGTTCGTTGGCACGTTTATCCGAAAAGCGAAAGACATCACGTAGCATTTCGGTTTCTTCTTTGTCAATCACACCCTGCTCCGAGCTTTGGTGAAGAATCATTTTCAGTTCTTCCTGAGTCATCAGGCGTTCTTCGCTTTTCAGACCGATCAGTTTGTTGAGCAGGCGGGTGGAAATGCTGAGCAACCAGACAAAAGGGAATGAAATCTTGGTCAGCAGAATCATGACGGGACTCAGCAAGGTTGCATAGCGCTCGGGATTGCTGAGAGCGATGGATTTGGGTACAAGCTCACCGATAATCAGTGACAGGTAGGTAATGACGATTACAGTTGTGATCATGGCCAGGTCCTTTGCATAGACTTCGGCTCCCGGTATCATGGCAAAGAGCGGAGTCACATCATCGGCAATGGCTACTCCACCGAAAGCACCCGATACAATACCGATCAGCGTGATACCAATCTGAATGGTAGAAAGAAATTTTTCGGGTTCTTCCAATTGTTTCAATACTCCCCGGGCAGATTTGTTCCCTTTGCTGACCAGGGTTTCCAGACGTGCTTTACTTGAGGATACTAAGGCAATCTCGTACATGGCAAAAATGCCATTCAGTACGAGTAAAAGAATAATTACTAAGAATTCCATATAAGTTTGAATAGTTTCATGACCGCAAATTACACCAAAGTACGGACTCACGCAAAAACTATCGGAATTATTAATGAATTTTTTCAAAAAGACCGAGGCCGGACCTCATATATTGGGATCCGGCCTCGGTTAAACTCAGTTTTGTGGTTCTCGAACTTACTTGTTCTTAGTATAGTTGTCTGCTTTTTCTTTGGCGCGTGCTACACGTTTGGCTGTATCGGGGTGTGAAGAGAACATTTTCTGGAATTTAGACTCTTTGGGGGCCTCGGCCGAGAGTTCCAGTAGTTTGTTCAGAGCATTGTACATTGCATACGGATCAATGTTATGTTTGATGCTGAATTCGAAACCATAATCATCGGCTTCGCTCTCTTGCTTCTGAGAATATTGGGCACCGGCTAATGCTTCTGCCATAGCTCCCAGTTCCGAATCAGTCAGTTTGGAAACGGTAGAGCTGGCTGCTCCTGCAGCATTCTTTACTGCCGAACGAAGATATGCACTCTTCATGGCATCTTTAGAGTCTGTATGAATCACGTGACCGATCTCATGTCCGACAACTGCCATCACTTCATCGTCCGTCATAATATCCATCAATCCGGCACAGATGCGGACACTGCCGTCACCACAGGCAAAAGCATTCACGTCGACAACCTCATATACTCCGAAATTCACTTTCAGTCCGTCTACTTCTTTGATATGTCCGGTCAGTTTCTCCAGGCGTTTGCCGTATTCGCTGTCGGCTGCGGTCAGCGGATTGTGGGTGTCCATCCATTGCATGTATTCTTTGCTCATGGCTGCGATGTCCGCGTCGGACAAGGTGATGGCTTTCGCTGCGTCGCTACCGGCTTGTACCACTTTGCCTACATTGATTTTCTTTCCACCGATTTTGAACTGTGCGGATGCTGTCGTGAAGCACATTCCGCATAAAAGTGCCGCAATAAAAATAATTCTTTTTTTCATTTTGTGAGTTTTTATAGTTAATAATATAGTTGTTTCGAGATTTAATATTCAAATGTGATACCCAAGGTTGGCATTAATGTTCCGCTTTTCTGGGTTATGTATTTCATTTTGTAGCGCTGTTCTGCCATGGGGGCGGATGGATTTTCGATAACGCCTGTACTCATCAGGATATCCGGTTGCTTGAATTTGCTGTTTGTCACATTCTGCAAATCGATGTAGAATCCCAACATACAGCGTTTCAGATAAAATGTTTTGTCCACTCGTACATCCAGTTGGCCGAAGGCGGGCAAGCGTCCGGTATTGTACTTTGTGTAGTCATAGTATGGACGTCCCTGTGCATTCCATGCCGTAACAAGAGATGATTTTTCCACATCATAAGGGGTATAGGGTGCTCCTCCTATACAGCTGATTTTCATGCCCAGGCTCCAGTTGTATGGAAAGTTATAAGTTCCACTCATATTGAAAATGTACCGGTTGTCCCAAGCGGAAGCGATGTACTCCGATTGTTTGTTGTTGCGGTATTCGCTTTTGAACAGGGTGAACGAGGATGCCAGATTCAGTTTTTTAGCTATCAGCCATTTCATTAATATTTCTATGCCGTATGCACGTCCTTGGGCGGTAGAGGACAAGGCTTCGTTTCCGATGACTCCGTAGTCATTGCCTTTGCAAGCCAGGGGGATGCCGTCTGCGATGGAGAACGGTATTTTATCATATTGTTTGTAAAAACCTTCGGCAGACAGTTCGAATGTATTTCCCGGATGCCAACTCAGGCCGAGACTTTCTTGACTGACGCTCATGTAACGGAGGTATTTGTTGACCCATGCTCCATTGTTTTCTTTAAATCCCAATCCGGTATAAGGCGGGAGCTGATAATATAGTCCTGCATTTCCACTTAAATATAATCCGTCTGTCAGCCGGTATGATAGTGACAGGCGGGGTGAGAGTTGGTCGCCCATCCCTTTCATGCCGGAAGAAAAGTTGTTGGCATCGGTCCGTACGCCGAGTGAGGCAGTGAATCGTTCATCGGTAGTTGCATAGTTGATGGTTCCGAATATGCCCCAACGCCACATACCCAGATATGTGTGATAATCAAACGTCCTGCCTTCATCAATATACACTCGTTGAAAGGTGGTGTTGGTGTATTGGGAATAATCCAGATTGGCTCCGAAATTAATTTTCCAATTACCGAAAGTCGAGGTGTTCTCTATCCAGAATTTGGTCTCCTGTTCCACTGAGCGCAACTTCAGGGATAAGTTGTCCGCACTGCTTTCGTCATTATTCAGATATTTGGTATTGCGGTTGTTCAGGTAACTGTGGCTGACGACTACAGACTGTACATGTATGCCTGCATAGTGACGGTATACGGCTCCCAGTGTAAAAGTCTCCTGCTGTATCTTGGGCAGGTAACTCAATATGTATTCCGCTTTTTCTCCATCCAGCTTGGTATTCAGTTTCATGTTATCGATTCCTCCGAGCCCCAGTATTGTCAACTCGTTGTTGGCATTGAAGCGAGTTTTCAGTTTAAATTGTGCGTCGGTGAAAGTTGGCAGGAAAGGTAACCCCAACATGTCAAATAAAAACTGGAGGTATGACTGACGCACCGAAACTAGATAAGATGTCTTCTTTCCTATATGTCCGTTCGATGCTAACGAGACTTCCGAGGCTCCTAAAGTTGCTTTTAATGAATTGCGTTCCATATCTCCGTCCCGAAGCTTAAAGTCGAGTACCGAACTCATGGCATTCCCCCTGTCGGTCGGAAAAGCTCCCGTATAGAAATTGACTTCACGAATCAAGTCTGCGTTGATGATGCCCACCGGTCCTCCCGAGGCCCCTTGAGTGCTGAAATGATTAATATTGGGAATTTCTACTCCATCCAGATAGAAACGGTTTTCGGAAGGAGATCCTCCGCGTACGATCAGGTCGTTTCGATATCCGGCAGGGGAGAAGGCAACGCCCGGATAAGATTGGACAATACGTGAGATATCTCGGTTGGCTCCGGGGCTTTTCTCGATTTCCTGCAATCCGATGACACGTAGCCCTACAGGACTCTCCGGGTCTCTTCGGAAAGGAGAAGCAGTAACCGTGACTCCTTCTAATTCAGTCAGGTTTTCTTCTGTTTCTATTTGGATGGTGAGATCTTTAGTAGAGACGATATATTCGGGGGTGAGTATGGTTTTGTATCCTACAGCAGACGCCTGCAGACGATAAATGCCCGGAGGGACTTCTCCGATGTTGAAGTGCCCTTCGGCATCTGTCACTCCTCCGCGTCCCAGCCCTAAGACCAGTACATTGATAAATTCCAGCGGTTGACGACTGGCTTTGTCAATCACAGTTCCCTTTATTCGGTGTGTCGGTTGCGCACTGACTGTGGTGAGCAGGCCGAGTAACAACAGGAACAAAACATTTTTCTTCATTGGCCCGGTTCGATATACTTTGTGAATTCTGTGCAAAGTTATATAAAAATGGTTTCGTCTCTCGTTTTTATCTGCTATTTTTGTGGGAAAGTTTTAAATAGAAAAGATGAAAACCGTAAAACTGATTACTTGCGATGATGCCTTTCAAGCTCATATTATACAGGGAGCACTTGCTAATGAAGGTATTGATTCTCTATTACATAATGAAAATATGTCGACCTTGTTGCGGGGTTTTGTCCATGACATCTCAGGAGTGGATGTCTTGGTGGCGGATTGCGATTATGAAGCAGCCATGCAGTTGCTGAGGCAGAATCAGATGATACCCGAAGAACAGAAGTTTTGTCCTTTCTGCGGTTCGGACCGGATTAAGTTTGTTCTTAAAAAGGAGCATCGTGTGAGGGCTGTCAGCGCTGCCATTGTTTCTATGCTGGCTACTGTCCCGCCCGGAGGCAATCATTGGGAATATATCTGCGACCATTGCGGGAAAGCTTTCGAAAAGCCGGTTACGGAATTCAACCCTTCTGCTTTGGAAGAGAAAGATTGAAAAGACAAACTCTAAAAAACATAGATTAAAAATGAAAAGAAGAAATTTATTTTTGGCTTGTCTGCTTTTATTTGTATTGCCGCTTAGTGCCGCAAGGGTAGATACGCTGATGGTGAAGAGTCCCTCTATGAATAAGGAGGTGCAGGTGTTGGTAGTGACCCCTGATGTTGCTTTGGGAAAAAATGCAGCGGCTTGTCCGGTACTTTACTTGTTGCATGGATATGGCGGTCATGCTAAGACCTGGATTCAGATAAAACCGAACTTGCCGGAAATAGCAGATGAAAAAGGGATCATTTTTGTGTGTCCCGACGGCAAAGACAGTTGGTACTGGGACAGCCCCAAGAATCCGGCGTACCGATATGAAACGTTTGTTTCTTCAGAGTTAGTGAACTACATTGACCGTAATTATAAAACGATTGCTGATCGGAAGGGACGTGCCATTACCGGTCTCAGCATGGGAGGACATGGGGCAATGTGGTTAGGTATTCGCCATAAAGACGTGTTTGGAGCGGCAGGAAGCACCAGCGGAGGTGTCGATATCCGTCCTTTCCCCAAAAACTGGAGCATGAACAAGCAGTTGGGTGAACTGGCCTCAAATAAAAGAATATGGGATGAACATACGGTAGTCAATCAACTCGATAAGATTCAGAATGGTGATCTTGCTTTAATTATAGATTGCGGTGAGGATGATTTTTTTCTGAATGTGAACAAAGACTTTCACGATCGGTTGTTGGGCCGCAAGATAGATCATGATTTTATTACCCGTCCCGGTGAACACAATGGAAAATACTGGAATAATTCCATTGATTATCAGATCCTTTTCTTCAGCAAGTTCTTTGCCGGAGAGTAAAGAGCGAGTGATAAGGGGCATCATGGGATTATACGTCCCGTTCCTCCCTCGGCGTATGGAATCCGGAGAGGTGCCGGTGAGTCCGGGGAGGAATTGTTTGTAAGGAAAATGCCAATATATGTAATGCCCCATAACAATATATGTTATTTCGATTACATATATTGTTATGGGGCATTACATTACTACTTCGTGGAGGCAGGATTGAAGTCATTCCCCTTATTCGATGGTGATGCCGATGGTTCTCGTGTCTGTTTTTGTTTCATCGTATGCATCACCGTTTATGTCGATCACAGTACCTGTAGAAGTGGTCTTAGCGATGATTCCGGTTGGCTTTTCGTTTTCATCCAGTTCATAAGTGTATTTTGTATACTCCTCTTTGTTTTCTTTCGGAGTGTTGCCGATAATCAGGTGTTTGGACTGACGGCCCAACAGTCCGGCATAAATAGCGTCGTTGTGGAAAGACAGGGGGTAAGTTTCGCAAACTTGCAGGCAAGGGAGCTGATACAGGTTCTCCGTATTTCCCGCCTGATAATTGGTTTGCAAGCCATTGGCAATGATATGGCTTAAATTCCCGTTGTCGTCGTATGCCAACTCTACGGAAGAATAAGGCGTACTGTTTATTTCTTCATCGATCCGGGTAAGATATTCACCGGAATAGGTGAAGGTGTACTTTCTGACTTGGTCGGACAATTTGTAAGTACATTCGGTGGCATATCCCGCACTTCCTAAGATATAAATGGCGGTATTTCCGTTTTCATCTGCCAATGTCACTTCGTTACCGGAGTAGGAGAGAGTCGTTTCGTGGGTCAGGCTCTGCCCGTAGAACTCCTGTAATGTGGTATGGGTCGTTAGTTTATTGTTATCGTATACATAAGTATCGGTGCGTAATACGTCGCCTCCGTCACTGTGCAGATTCTCTTTCAGGATCATCAGGCTGAAATCGGGGGCCGGAGGAAATTCCCGTTCTTCCTTATCATCGGTACATGCCGAGGTAGCTATGACAGAAAATGATAAAAAGAAACAGTATAGAAGTTTATTCATATCAATAATGTTTTATTTGCCTGCAAATGTAGTTAATAACCTGCTCTATCTACCACGATTGTGGTATAAAAATGCCTTCAATGTGCGATTTCTTTCCATACCGGATTCCTCTATCTTTGCCACATATAAAGATTGGACACTGACAATGAACTCTAAATATAGATAGCAAATGGAAACGAAAAAATTACATTTTGAGACTTTACAACTCCATGTTGGACAGGAGACTCCCGACCCGGCAACCGATGCGCGTGCCGTACCTATTTATCAGACAACTTCCTATGTGTTCCGGGATTCGGCCCATGCCGCCGCACGATTTGGATTGCAAGACCCTGGGAATATTTATGGACGACTGACCAATTCCACTCAGGGAGTATTGGAGGAACGCATCGCAGCACTTGAAGGGGGAGTAGGTGGGCTTGCCGTGGCTTCCGGAGCTGCTGCCGTGACCTATGCTATTGAGAATATCACCCGTTCCGGTGATCATATTGTGGCTGCCAAGACCATTTATGGGGGCACATATAACTTGCTGGCGCATACTCTGCCTGCTTATGGAGTAACGACCACTTTTGTAGATCCGTCCGATCTTTTTAATTTCGAACGGGCGATTCGTGAAAATACAAAGGCGATATTCATTGAAACTCTGGGAAACCCCAATTCCAATATTATCGATATGGATGCCGTAGCTGCCATTGCCCATAAATATCGGATTCCGCTGATTGTGGATAATACTTTCGGTACGCCTTACCTTATCCGTCCCATTGAGCACGGGGCAGACATTGTGGTACATTCTGCCACAAAATTCATTGGCGGACACGGCAGTTCGTTGGGAGGAGTTATTGTCGATTCCGGTAAATTTGACTGGGTTGCTTCCGGTAAATTCCCGCAACTGACCGAGCCGGATGCAAGTTATCATGGGGTACGGTTTGTCGATGCTGCCGGGGCTGCTGCCTACATTGTCCGTATACGTGCCGTGTTGCTGCGCGATACGGGTGCTGCCATCAGCCCGTTCAATGCTTTTATCTTGCTGCAAGGGTTGGAGACTTTGTCTTTGCGTGTAGAACGGCATGTGGCCAATGCTTTGAAGGTTATTGATTTTCTGGTGAACCATCCGAAGGTAGCGGCTGTTAATCATCCATCATTGCCCGGTCATCCGGATCATGCTATCTATCAGCGTTATTTTCCTGGCGGGGCAGGTTCTATCTTCACTTTCGAGGTAAAGGGAGGAACGGAGGAAGCGCAGAAGTTTATCGACAGTCTGCAGATATTCTCTTTGCTGGCCAATGTGGCCGATGTGAAGTCGCTGGTGATTCATCCGGCCACTACCACACACTCGCAGTTGAATGCGCAGGAGCTGGAGGAACAGGGGATTAAACCCGGAACGGTCAGACTTTCGATAGGTACGGAGCATATTGAGGACATTATTGATGACTTACGTCAGGCATTAGAGAAAATTTAAAAAAATGGATATAGCAGCATTATTATCGGGAGGAGTGGACAGTTCGGTTGTTGTACATCTCCTTTGTGAGCAGGGCTACAAGCCTACACTGTTTTACATCAAAATAGGTATGGATGAGGCGGAATACATGGACTGTTCTGCCGAAGAGGATATAGAACTGTCTACTGCCATAGCCCGGCGCTACGGTTTGGAACTGGAGGTTGTCGATTTACATCGGGAATACTGGGATAATGTGGCTGCTTATGCCATAGAAAAGATACGGAAGGGGCAGACTCCGAATCCGGATGTGATGTGTAACAAGCTGATTAAGTTTGGCTGTTTCGAGCAGCGGGTCGGAAAAGATTTCGATCTTACGGCAACCGGACATTATGCTACGACCTTGCAACTGGGCGGGAAAACCTGGCTGGGTACAGCCAAGGACCCGATAAAAGATCAGACTGATTTCCTGGCCCAGATTGACTATTTGCAGGTTTCGAAATTGTTGTTTCCGATAGGTGGGCTGATGAAGCATGAAGTGCGTGAGATAGCGTTGCAGGCCGGATTGCCCAGTGCCCGTCGGAAGGACAGTCAGGGAATTTGCTTTTTGGGCAAGATAAATTATAACGATTTTGTCCGTCGCTTTCTGGGAGAAAAAGAGGGGGCGGTGATCGAATTTGAAACAGGTAAGAAGATTGGTACTCATCGCGGCTATTGGTTTCATACCATTGGCCAGCGAAAAGGATTGGGATTGGGAGGAGGACCCTGGTTCGTTGTGAAGAAGGATATTCAGGATAACATTATTTACGTCTCCCATGGTTATGATGCCGAGCAGCAGTATGGTTATGAATTCAGGATGAAAGACTTCAATTTTATTACAGATAACCCGTGGGAAGGCTCGACAGGCGAGGAGGAAGTAACATTTAAGATCCGGCATACACCTGAGTTTATTAAAGGCCGTTTGCTACATGACGAAGAGGGATACCGGATTATTTCTTCCGAAAAATTACAGGGAATTGCACCGGGACAGTTTGGCGTGATTTATGACGCTGAATCCCGGGTTTGTTTCGGGAGTGGAGAAATAGGATAAGAATATAACGAAAGCTCCTTCAGATGACACCGGTTTGTACAGAGATGCGGCTTAATAATCGGTCGCTGCTCGAGGTCTGTATGAATCGGTGTATTTGGGTTGATTTTCGGTACGCTCTTCTGCTTTAGATATAATATTCCGCCAGATCCACAATGCCTGCCCGCATGGCATATTTGGTAGCCTCGTGCACATTGTTTACTCCCAGTTTGCGGAATATATTTTTTCGGTGACTGTTGATGGTATGAAAACTCAGATGCTTCTCTGCCGCTATCTCTTTGGTCGTTTTGCCGGAAGCTATTTCTTTTAAGATTATTTTTTCCGTCGGTGTGAGCAGACGGTCTTCCTGCGGTACGAAAGTGTGCACGGCTGAAGCAGTGTTTACATTTCCACTTCCCGATAATAACAGATTGCTTACATGATTGCAGATAAAGCGCTCTTTTCGTGATGCGCATTGCAGGGCCGACATTATCTCTTCTTTGGAGTTGTCTTTCAGCACGACTCCGAAAGCATTGCTGCTGAACAATACCTGCCTCAGAAATCCGATGCTCAATTCATCCGAAAACAATAACCAGTCTGATTCTTTGAATCGTTCCTGAAGGATGATCAATTCATCTGCACCGGAAAAATCAAATAGTGTATAGTCTAAAATAACCACCGCTTGCGGATGAATGCGCAACAACTGGACCAACTCCATCTTATTGTCGGCTTCCAGCAACAAGCTTACCTCTTTTTGCTTGCTTAACAGAAACATCATTCCTGCTTTCGTGATGTCCTGATTATCTGCGATGATATATTCTCTCATAATCTGTCCATAAAAAAACTCCGTTGCAAATGTACACTTTTTGTGCGATTTGCAGCGGAGTTATGTGAATTAGTTACGAGCTTAAATAGAGTCTCGTCACTCTTATTACCATGAACGGCCTTTAAATACATCCGACTGGTTCAGCGGAACAAGGTTGCCGCTCAACGTTAATGTATTGGAGTTGAAGTTCGGATTAATGGTCACAGTGGCGTTGTTGCCTCCGTTTGTCAATGTGATAAAGACTTGTGCCGAGATACCGATACCTTGTACGCTGAAGTTGCAGTTCACATTGCCTCGTTTGTCGGTAGTCACTTTTACATCCGAAGTGGTTCCGTCCACTGTTACACCGCCAATTCCGTTAGGGCCGGGATACGGAGTATTGAACGCTACCTGTACGGTTGCTCTCTGTCCGTTCAACATTACAAAGTTAGTGTTGGACGATACGAAAGCTGTCTGGCCGCGTTTGAAGATTACCTGATCGGCTTCCAGTACAAACTGTTTGTCTTTGATAGCCTGTACGGCTTGCTGATAGGCCACTTGGTCGGCAGCTTGTTCCTCAGCTTTCAGTCTGGCTCTTTCTGCGTCTCTTTGTGCTTTACGGTCAGCGCGGCGTATGTCTCTCTGTGACTCTTGTGCATACATTAAAGTCGATGCACTTACTAATACTAATGCTACTAATGCAATAAACTTTTTCATAACTTTTTTTTGTTTAGGTTTAAAACTGTTGTTCGTTTATTCCAAGAACAACTCCCTTTTCAGATTGTTCACTTGCGTCTCACAATTTTATATCCGATGGCAGCAATCGTAATGCTCATTAACGGACTGATAATGTTGAAGAAGCAATAGGGAAGATAAACCAGTGTAGGAACACTCAGTATCGTGGCTTGCGTCATTCCGCAGGTGTTCCATGGTATTAATACGGAGGTCACTGTAACAGAATCTTCCGTGGTTCGACTGAGCAAACAGCTTTCATAACCTTTCTTTTCATAAATATCCCGGAACATGTTTCCGGTCAGGATAATGCTAATATACTGATCGGCTGTGGCGAGGTTCAGGAAAATACCAGAGCAAACCGTAGAGGCCACCATGCTGACTGTATTTTTCATGAAGCGGACAAATACGGAAGTGATACTTCCTAACATGCCGCCGGCAGTCATAGCCCCGCCGAAACACATCGCACAGATAATAAGCCATACCGTATTCATCATGCCTGCCATACCCCGGGTAGCCACCAGTTCGGTGAGTGCTTCATTGCTTGTCTGTAGACTGGTCCCTCCATAAAGAGTCATCATCAGTCCTTTGAAGATGGACTGTGTGCCTTCGGAATTTTGCAAACCGGATATTTCCTGTAACAGGTCGGGTTGGAAGAATACGGCGAATGCCCCTGCCAATGCCGCCGACAGAAATAAGGTGATGACGGAAGGTACCCGCCGAGCAATCAGTACACCTGTAACTACCGGTACAATCAGCAGCCATGGTGTAATATGGAACTTTCCTGCCAGTGCGGCCGAGAATTCGGCTATATGTTCTGTGCTTCCGGCATTGTGTGACAATCCGGCTACTGTAAAGATAACCAAGGTAATGATTAGTGAAGGTACGGTAGTTATCAACATATAACGGATATGTCTGAAGAGGGGAGTATCGGTAACTGAGGCTGCTAATATTGTCGTATCCGATAATGGAGAGATTTTATCTCCGAAGTATGCGCCCGAAATAATGGCTCCGGCTATCCAGCCTTCTTCGAATCCCTGTGCCTTGCCAATGCCCATTAAAGCGATTCCGATGGTAGCAATCGTAGTCCAGGAGCTTCCGGTCATAACCGATACCAAGGCACAGATAATGCAGGTAGAGGTCAGGAAAAAACTGGGATGTATGATTTGCACTCCGTAATAAATCAATGTGGGGACCACACCGCTTATCATCCATGCACCGCTCAATGCGCCGATAATCAGCAGAATGATTAGGGCGGTAGATACGCCTGTAATGTTGTTTGTGATAGCCAGTTCAAAGTCTTTCCAGCCTATTTTGTAGAATCCCATACCGATCAGTATGCAAACGGCTGTTGTAGTCAGCAGGGACACTTGGCTACCTCCGCTGAGTGCATCGCTGCCAAAGGTACGTATGGTGGCAAACAGCATGATAACCAATACGACCAGAGGGATCAGAGAGACAAGAGGTGAGGGGGCTTTTTTCATGATTCTTCTTTTCCTTTTTTATGTTTAAGCGTCTATTCCTGTAAATGTTTTCAGTGCATAGCCTATCAGAAAGCTAATGCCGGCTACGCTGAAACTAAGTACTGCCATCTCGGTGAATCTTTTGCGGAAACTTTCTCCGCGTGCTACCGAATAGTAATAATTAAATAATGCAATGATTACCAAAGCCATGGCCAGCATTACTCCCAAAGCTATCAGTACGTTTTCGATCAATATGAAGGGAGCAACCAGCGCCACTACCGTGATGATATAAGCAATACCCGTATAGATGGCGGCCTTTATGGGATGTTTCGTTTCTCCTCCTTCCGATTTGGTCGAGAGATATTCGGAAGAAGCCATTGATAAAGCTGCGGCAATCCCCGTGATGCTTCCCGTCAGGGCTATCAGCCTGGAGTCACTCAAGGCCAGAGTGAATCCCGCCAATGCCCCGGTAAATTCCACCAAAGCATCATTCAGACCGAGCACTACCGAACCCATATATTCAAGTCGTTCTTCATTGATCAGACCGATTAATTTCTGTTCATGAACTTCTTCTTCATTGGCCAATTGCCGGAGGTCCGGATAATCTGTATATTTGGCATAATCATGATGTGCATTCTCTTCACTTGACTCCATCAGTTTAATGGCAAATGTAATACCCAGGATTCTTGCCAGCCAGTAATATTTGGCTATACGCAACTTGTCTGGTGCAACGTCGGTTTCCGTATATTTCTTCAGTGTGGCATAGTGCGCTTTTTCTTCTGCTGAGATCAGACGTAATACTTTGCGGTTCGATTCGTCTTTTTCAATAGAGGCCAGTCGTTCGTATACGATACTTTCGGTTTTCTCATTTCGTTGGAAACGGATAAACTCTTCCTTCACTTCTTTCTTCAAGTCCATCTTCATCACTTTTAATTTTGCAAAGATACAATAAATGGCGCAAATGTCATTTATTTCATGAAGTTGAGTCGGGATATTTAAAAGTTCTTTAGCCACATTAAGAATAGGCAATGCTCCTTTTTTCTGAGAGCCTGTTGATTTCAGCCGTTCAGAAATACGTGGTAATTGGCGGTATGGAGTTTAATAACTGTCCGGAAATACTAACTGATATTTGAGCTTTCTCTATAGGGAGGGTAGTCTATGGGGCATTAGGTCTTTTATTCCCTTCGGCTTTCCCTGCTGTTCTGGGGGCGACCTCTGTGAAAAACGAGCGGAGAGAGCTCTTGCATGGGTACTAAGTATGTGGTCTTCTGCGCCACCAGTAGCGTATAAATAATGTGCCTGTGAACATAAGTGCCAGTGAGAGTCCGGTGTAAAATACCGAAATGAAAGTGTCGGGCAACAGGTGTAATGTCCGGATGGTGATTCCCATTGCTATCATGAAACACATGACGATCCATCCCTTTGCATCGAAGAAAGAAAAGGGGCAATTTTTCTCTTTTTTCTTTTGCTCAATCCGGCGAGTGTGTTTGTAGTAGAGCTTTCGGAAGACAAGGACAAAAAAGAGCAGGAAAACAACTGTGGCTTCGCCTACCTTAAAAAGCCAATATTGTGAGTCATTAAGCCAGGTGACAATACCAATCCGGAGAATATTGGCTCCCGCCACTATCCAGACGATGCCGGCTGTGATTAATAACACTTGTCTGTTTACTCCGTACTTCATGATTTATATAACAACTTTTGTTACTATTCGGATTATCGTTTTGAAAAAAAAGTAATCAGCAGTGAGCCGGTAGTCAAGGCCACTCCTGTGCCTATGACTCCATGCCAACCGAATGCCTGCCAGAAAGTTCCTGCCAGAAATGTCCCGGTGGAGGCTCCTATGAAGTAAGTTGTCATAAAAATAGTATTAATGCGGTTCGAAGCACTCGGACAGAGTTCGAAGATACGGGTTTGATTGCTCAATTGGATACATTGCATGCCGATATCGATGATGATGATACCGGCAACGATTCCCCAATAGGAGTTCTCTCCGATAAAGAGAAGCAACCAAGCTGATAAGATCAGTCCGCATCCGATGAAATAGAATCGTCTGACTCCCACTTTCCGTACATACTTACCTACAAGAGAGGCTGATAAGGCGCCGGCAATGCCGCACAATCCTAACATACCGATGATGTGGCTGTCAGCGTAGAAGGGGGCACTTCCCATTTTAAAAGCCAGACATGACCACATGGCCAGAAATGAACCGAAAGCAAGTGCGGCGCGGACTGAAAAGATGCGGAGCTCGGGATACTGCTTCAGCAGTGAAAGCAAAGACTTCATTAAGTCGCTGTATTTGCCCTGAAAGTTCGGGCGTATGTCCGGTAATACCCGCATGACTACCATACCACATATCAACATCATGCCGGCAGCGATGTAATACATCTCACGCCAACCAAACAGTTCTCCTATAAACCCGCTGACTACACGTGAGGCCAAAATGCCGGTCAGTAGTCCCGATACGACGATTCCTACATTTCTTCCTTTGTTTTCCGGACGTGAGAATTGGGAAGCTATCGGGATGAATATCTGTGGCATCACCGAACAGATGCCGGTGAGGAGCGAGGCACACAGGATGACGTGGATGTTGGGGGCCATCGCGATCACCAGCAACGAAACGATTAATATGGAGAAGCTGGTGAGAATGATCCGCTTTCGCTGATATAAATCGCCTAAGGGGACGATAAACAATAGTCCGAGGGCATATCCGATCTGCGTTACCATGGCAATCAGGTTTGTTTCGAACTCCGAAACACCCAATTCATGGCGGATCATATTCAGTAAAGGCTGGTTATAGTACAGATTGGCTACCGATATACCTGCAACAATAGCAAGTGTCCAAAGAATCGAAGCCGGTAGTCCGCCGTTTTCTTTCAAAATCTGTTTCATGGCACAAAGTTATCATTTTAGAGGCTATTCCACAAAGAACGTTGTCGAAATTGTATTTCCCTCGTCATCCACTGCCGTCAGGGAGTGTTTGCCGGGGGACGGACGGAGAGAAAGTTTGTGGAAGTCCTGCGTTTGCGTCAGGTATGTCTCGTCCAGATGCCAGTAGATGGTTGTATTCGGATGACTGTGAACTAGTTCGACAGTCAACTGCCCTTTGCTGCCATCCATCTGTTTGGGCAGATGGATACGGGCTCCCATTGGCGGATAAATAAATTGCATCGGTTGGAACCGGTCTTCTCCACATCCTGATTTAAAGGGAGGGAGAGGACGATATTCCGGGTGATGTTGCTTATAATACCATTCCCATACGGGAGGAAGGGTAAACCAGTTACGGCGGACAACCGGTTCGCTATTGGCACAATTCTCGTATATTCGGAACCGTTCATTTGCCGATAAGGTGACCGGGTGATGATAAGGGCAAGCTTCTGTTTTGAGACCTGCCGGAAGGATCAGCAAAGTATCTGTTTCTTCACAGAATCGTCCTTTCAGATGGCCGGACTGCCGACAAATTTCTGCTTCAACCAGTTCGCCCTGAGGACGTTCGAACCAGGGAGAAGAAGGGAGCAGGTTGAATACATCGAACAGGACAGGGCCTGCCGTACGGGCACCAACCAGCCCGGGTTTTCCCTCACCCGTAGCATTCCCTACCCATACACCCACTGCATATTTAGGAGTTACACCCACTGCCCAGGCATCCCGGAAACCATAACTGGTACCGGTTTTCCAGGCAATGGTTTGCATGGAAGGAATGGTACGCCAGTCTATTTCTTCCGGTCGGTTCACTTCTTTTATTGCATCAAAAGTCTGCCAGACGGCTCCGGATTGGAACGATGGACGATGAACGGAGATGGAATCCGACAGGAGGAGTGTACACGGGAATTGAGGTAACTGGTTGAGGCTGCGTCCCATGTTGGCATAGGCCGAAGTGATATCCCATAACGTGGCTTCTGCACCTCCCAGAATCAGAGAAAGTCCGTAATGGCTTGAGGGACGGTTCAGGGTAGTCAGTCCGATTTGTTTCAGGAAACTGTGGAACTTAGGTACCCCGTAACGTTGCAGCATTGTTACCGAAGGTATGTTAAGAGAGCGTGCAATGGCTTCCGAGGCCGGTACGGCTCCTTCAAATTGCAGATTAAAATTTTGTGGAGTGAACCCATTGATGTTGACGGGAATGTCCGGCAACAAAGTATTTGGGAGAATTTCTCCTTCTTGTAGCATGGCATAATAAAGAAAAGGCTTGAGAATGCTGCCGGTGCTCCGTGGCGACCGGATGACATCTACTTGGTTGCCGCTCTGCTCTTTGTCGAAATGTACATTGCCACAATAGGCTATCGCCTGATTCGTCCGGATGTCAATCACAAGAATCGCCAGATTACGGATGTCACCCCGTTTGAATTCACTGTTCCATCGTTCTACCAAACTTTCAATTTGAGTCTGTATACCTCTGTCGATGGTCGATACGGAGTATTTTCCATTTCGGGTTTGATAAAAATAGTCTGTCAGGTGAGGCGCTATGTGTGGAAGAGGTAAAGGTTCCTGCGGAAGTGGTTCACTGATGGCCAGTTCATATGTCGAAGTATCCAGAATTCCTTTTTTATGCAGGTGTGTCAATAGTCGGTTCCGTTTATCGAGGAGTGCTTGCCGACTTTTCGAAAGATGGATCATGGCGGGTGAGTTGGGGAGTACAGCCAACATGGCCGATTCTGCCCATGATAGTTCTTCAGCCGAGTGTCCGAAGTATCGCCAGGCGGCCGCATCCAGTCCTACTACGTTTCCTCCGAAGGGGGCATGTGAAATGTAAAGTGACAGTATCTCTTTCTTAGATTTACGAAATTCCAAACGGGTGGCCCATACCATTTCAATCAACTTTTCCTTGAATGTACGCGGCTTGTTCCGAGCCAACCGAATGGTCTGCATGGTAAGGGTGCTTCCTCCGCTGACGATACGTTTGTGCTTGAGGTTTTGAACTACGGCTCTGCCTATTGCCAAAGGATTGACTCCCCAATGATGGTAGAACTGGCGATCCTCGAATTCAATCAGGCAAGTGGCAACTTTCTCGGGAATATTGTCGCGCGGGGGAAAACGCCATTGTCCATCCGTGGCGATACGGGCACCGAGAAGTTCACCGTTCCGGTCTGTTACGACGGTAGAGTAAGGGGAGGTGAATAATTGGCTGGGAAGGCAAAATATATACAGGACAAGAAGGAGGAAAAGGGCAGGTTTCCACCAACTTTTGATACTTATCTTCCACCCCCTCCCTTGAAAGGAGGGGGGAAGATTGTGTGGCTTAAGAATCTGATTCATCAGTTTTTTTATTCGATGCTTTGTCTGACAACTTTAGTTCTGCCTGCCTGTGTCCTTGCCTGTACATTGGCATCATACATCGCTTCACACTGGATGGCCGGCATGACAAAGTCACCGGAATACGTTGCCTGCAACCGGACGGTAAATGTTTTGGCTTGTCCCTGTTGCAAATTAAAGTAAGTCAGTATCCGGTCATCGCGGATATCCTGATAGCTATAAGGAGCAGAAGTGGTAATCTGTCCTGTCATTCGTTCATTGAAAATCTCCCATCCGGCAGGGATGATGTGTGTTAATGCCAGATTTGTATAATCGGTTGTACCGCTGGTATTGGCAACAGTTACCACTGCCATAAAATCTGTCCCTTGATGCAGAGAATGCGTATCTATCGGTGAACCGTTATTATCAACGTACTTTACACTTATCCGCAGGTTATTGGCTATCGGAGGCAGTGTGTCGTTCAGTAATTGGGTCCGTGTGATCAGGTCTGCATTCAAAGCTCCTTTTCCATTGTTTTTCAGAATTACCTTTCCTTCACGTGATGAAGTGGAAATAGGTGTCTCGTATACTGCTTTTGCTGATTTTACTGCCGGTTGCTGTTTTCCGTTCAGTGTCCAACTGAAATCCAATGTGCCGGACAACTTTTCTGCCAGACGTCCCATTGCCATCAGTGAGAAAGCAGTGGACTGTGTACTGAACCACGTCTCTCTTGTCAGATTATGTGAAACGATTTTAGCTTGTTCCATGGCTTCGCGCTGACGATTCATTAGCAATAGCGTTTCAAGTATCATTGCTTCGTCCCGGTCGGATGAACCATATACATAATTATTCGATGAATAGGGCTCTACAGTCGTTTTTGCACTGAATACCAGTTCGCCGGCTGCTTTTTCTTTACCGTTGAGTGCATAAGCGGCTGCCAAACGCCATTTGGCTTGTTGCGAAAGTGTAGGCAGTTCTTTCATGCGGTTCATTGCTCCATGTTCTGGTGCTCCGGCCATGGCCAATGTATAGAGGCGGAAGGCCTGCTGGAAATCTGCCTGCCAATACCACCAGCTCTGTTCTTGGGCAACGGGTTGCCAGTTTTGGGCTGCTGCCCGTTGGAAACGTTTCCATTTGTTCAGTACATTACTGTTTACTGCATAACCCTTTTCTTGTGCCAGTATCAGGAACATACCGGCATAGGAGGTGATCCACTCGTCTGCCGAGGCATTTCCGGGCCAATAAACGAAACCTCCGTTCGGTAGCTGGCGTCCGTATAACTGACGGATAGCTTCCTGTACATTGACTTTTATCTTTTCCGATTCTTCGTTGTCTACTGTTTTGAACTGGCTGATAAATAGCAAAGGAAGAGCTTTAGAGGTTAATTGTTCCGTACAGTTGTGCTGATAATTGTAGAGAAAGTCAAAACGGCGGCTGATGTCGACAGACGGAATACGTGAGACTTCGAGCTGTATACTGTTTCCTTCCGAGCCACTGCTTAACTGATAATTGAGTTCTTCGCTCTTTCCGGTTTCCACCCATTGGCTTTCACGCAGGGTGACCACCGGATTCGGATTACGAACCTCTATCTCAATGGTCTCTTTGGTGTTTTGTCCGTTTCCGTTGGCAGTAAGATGAATGGTGGCTTTTCCGGTTTTCGTACCTGTCTTTAACTTGAAAAAGATCAGGCGGTCACCCGTTTGAGTGAAGGTAAGCGTTTGTTGCTTGTTACCTGTCACTTGTATTCCTGCACCGGAAGCTTGTATGGATACGTTGACGTTCTTTACATTGTTTTCCAATGCAAATACGTTGACTGGTACTTCAATCTCTTCATTGGTGCTCAAAACTCGTGGCAATGTTGAAAGAATCATCAAAGGGGTACGTACCGGAACTGTCTTTTCGGCATTTCCGTATGCTCCGTCCTGACCTGCTACTATCATAGCACGGACAGAACCTACATACATGGGTAAAGTGATTTGGTGCGTACGGCTTTTCCCCTTACCGATACTGAAAGGACCGATAAATTTCACAACAGGTTTGAAGCGGTTCGCTTTTGGGTCCGATGGCTTCAGTGTCTCGTCACCACCTGTGCTGAACATTGATCCATAGCTTCCTGCCGTGGCTCCTAATACATCGTCGTACATATCCCACGTACGGATTCCCAATGCTTCGCGGGCATAAAAATTATTCCAGGGATCCGGTGTCTTGAAATTGGTCAAGTCTAATAGACCGTCATCTACAATGGCAAGTGTATATGTCATCGGCCTGCCATGTTTCTCGTTTATGGTCAGGTTGAATGCCTGTTCGGGACGAAGTACTTCCGGCATCTTGATTTGCGGTTCAAGAACGGTTTGCTTGTCGGTCACGAATACCGGCATAATGCCGTACATCCGGATAGGAAGATCGTTCACCGTCTGTGCATGGGGCTGTAGCAAGCTGATATGGAGATAAACATTCGGAGCCATTTCAGGGGTTACCTTAAATTGATATTTAGTGTCTTCTTTCCCTGATACCTCGATCCATTCCCGTTGAATTACAGACGAACCGTTTTCGAGCGTAACCAGGGCCCTTCCACCGGCAGATGCCGGTAATATGGCTGTTACGGTTTCTCCCGGTTCGTAAGAGTCTTTGTCAATGGAAAAAGATAACATTTTGATGCCACTCGGGTCACTCTTATTAGAACGCCCTCGCCAGTCAGGCCAGTCCACGTAGATGGTACCTCCTGTAGCATGTCCGCTTTCACGGTCTTTGACGTAAACCAAATAGCGTCCCCAATCCGGATAATTCACTTTGAAACTGAATTGTCCTTTGCCGCCTGTTGTGTTGAGTCTTCCCGTAGCTACGGGGGTGATGGAACTGCTGTTGATGTATGTTTCGAATGATTCGTTGTCGTTTTCCCACCACCAACTCCAACTGATGCGGTATATTTTGTATTCCAGACCGGAACGATTTACCGGCTTTCCGTCGGAGTTGACCGTTACGATATCAAAAATATGCTCTTTGTCTGTTTCGATATATCTGCCTTGTGGCTGGTTCAGATTGATACCCACGTATGACGGGAAAGGAGAGTAGGGAACTGACAGAGTCTGGATACTGGCATCTCCGCCCGGTTCGAATACCTGAGTCGTGATATTGGCACGAAGCATTCCCGGAGCATTCTCAGAGGTCGGAAGTTTCAGCATGAACCCGGTATTACCATTTTCATCCAGGATGCCGTTGAAAATATCGGTTCTTATTGATGTGAATTCTGTTGCCGGATTATTAAAGATGTATGTCTCGTAGTTCTTGAATTGTGTATTGACTTTCGACAGAGACATTTCGACTTTTGCTTTCAGACGCGATGCCGTTGCTCCGGTCAGCCAAGCTGATGAAAGATGTGCTTGTACTTCTTTATCCGCAGCTTTCAGAATCTCTCCGGGCAGTTTCAGGTTTATTTTCAGACGGTTCGGCTTTATGGTCTCTACACGGAGTGATTTGTGGAAAGCGGTACCTCCTACTTTTACATAAGCGTTCCATAATCCGGTGGGATCTTCCGGTTGTGTCGGGATCTTGAATGCATAGAAACCATTCAGCCCATTGGTTGAAATTTGTTTGCTGTAAAATTGTCCTCTTGGATTGTAAAGCTCCAAAGTTACGGGATGTTTATCCGGAATACGTTTGTTACGGTCCTCCAGAACAAACGAGATATGCAAGGTGTCTCCTGGTCGCCATACACCTCTTTCACCGTATACAAATCCTTTCAAGCCTTTTTGGATGTCTTTGCCGCCTACATCAAAACGACTGGTAGACTGCTCTTCTCCATCGGCTACTTTTACATAAGCTTTCTGTTTTTCCGATTCTGCCACTACAATAAAAGGTGTTCCTTTCGTTTCTATTATTGCAAAACCTTCCGCATCTGTCAATGCTTCTCCGATAGGCTGTAACTGGAAGTTGTAGACAATGACTTTAGCTTTTTCTACCGGTTTGGTGTCCAGAATATTGCTTACGGCTATCCAAAGTTTGTTCATCGAATTACGTTTTACGATCATACCTATGTTGGAAGCCAGTACGTTACAAGCTGCTATCCGGTCGGACGTCATATAATAGGACGGATGGCAGGGATTATCCCGTTCATCCCATCGATATTGGCTCCAGTCGGCATTTTCATTCCCGCTGAAGTAATAATATGTTTCCGGTTTGTCCCAGACGGCTTCATCTTCTTCCGAAAGGATATCAGATTTGACCTTGGTCAGAGATTCGGTTTCTTCGGAAAATTGCATTTTCGGATTCTCACCACTGCCGCAGGGATAAGCCGAATATTCCTGCTTGAAGGATAGGATAACACGATAAATAGCACCCGGTTCCTGATGAATCAGGCCTGCCAGGTCGATGGAATAGTTTTCCCATTTATGGAGATCTTTTGAAGGATCTTTACCCAAAAACAGTGTCTTTTTATAAACCAGTCTTCCCGATCGTCTTAGTTCGTTGGCCGAGGACAGTGAGTTATTTTGCATAAACATTAGCACATTGTTCTCAAAAATGCGGATAACCCGTAGGTCTACAGCATACAGACTGACAGCCCGGAAAGGAATTACAAGATTTTTTGAATCGGGAATGATGGCACCTGCAGAAGATATTTCGACTTGAGGTTTCAGGTTCAGTTCGCCGAAAGAGATAGAATGGGAACCGCCCAATGCTTTGCCTTGGTTGTTTTTCACTCCTTCATGTATTTTCAGGGTCAGTTTACTGAGTTGACCGGCTTCAAAATAAACATTTACCTTATTATCCGTAATCTGGAAAATATAGGATGGAATCTCGGGTATTTCGATTAGACCTTTTAAATCCTGAGTATCAGAAACCGGATCAGAGAAGACGATTTGTATCCCGTTCTCAGGCTGACTGATACGTTCGGCGGAAAGGAAACGGAAGCTGTCTTTGGCAGGAATCGTAATGGACTCACTTTGTTTCCTGTCCATTCCGACAGGTTCCCCGTCTGCTGTAATTTTAAGATCGTAATCCTGTTCTTTTCTTTGGATATTACTGATAATGAAACTATATTCTAATGGATTAGATGTGGATCCTATGGTGATTGTAGAGGTACCGTTAGTGGAAAGTATTTTTTCAACTTGTTCTTTAGTTATTTTATCACTAAAACGGATTTCTCCCTTTACGGTTACCTTATCGGGTGAAGAAGAGGCTATTTCCAATGGAGCGGTATGCAGTGTGAAATTACTTTCTTGTACCCGGAAAGAGAAATCGAAAACTTTCAATTTGCTATCCACTTCGACAAAATCTCCTAGTTGGAACGAGCCTTGATATAACTTGCCCGGCTTTAGTTCTCCTTCTTCCGGAAGAAATTCGATGGTGTTATTACTCACCCAATAAGCTTTGCCTTTTAACGATGGAGTAAAACTGAACGGACAGTCTTTCAGTTCATTGTTAAGGTCTACCATTGGTTGATCTTGAGTCAGTTCGATTCGTATGGGAGAAGATTGAGAAATGACTCCACCTGTATAAGCATTGACATAAGGAGCATATTCCGATGACGGAATAATTTCTTTTGCGCTGCGTGTGCAAGCGAACAGTCCTGCGATAATTACTGTAAGAACACAGGAGAATAGAATTAAAAGATTCTTTTTTCCTTTCATAGCAAATAAGCGTTTAGTTTATTATTATTTTGTCAACCAATGATTTATATTTCTTTACTCTGTACTGAATTTCACTTTAGGCTTTAACCAGCTTCCATCTGTCAGTCAAATCGCAGATATTATTACATCTGTATCTCTATCGGAAGTTTACAGGCCAGATCAATCATATATTTTCAAGGTTTATATTCACAAAGATACAATTTATCCTATAAAGAGTTTACTATTTGGACCCTCAAATTTATGCTTCGTATCTTTAGGTTATTCCTCAATAAAATCTGAATGTTCGGAAACAATTCGGACTATTATTACCCGCTTTGTGTTCTCGTTTACCTTAAATCGGTTATCCGTACGTTCTCCTATCAGCCAGGCTATTTGTTCTCCAAAGGATAATACCCATTGCTTTTCTTTTTCACTCAAAGAGAATTTTTTATCCGTCAGGTAGTCACTGACATGTTTTTTACCGGTCATTCCGAAAGGTATAAAAACATCTCCTGGTTTCCACTTGCGTATCTCCCATGTTTTATTTATTTTGTCAGCATCGAAACAAGCCGTGTTTTTATCTTTTGGAATTATAAATTCAGAAGTATAATCGTACTCTTCCATAACTAACCGGAAAGGTGGCTGGGACTCTTCTGTAGTTGTATCTTCTTCGATTAATAACAGGTCACGGTCTTTTATGACTCTCCATCCTTTACCAAGGAAGACTTTTCCTGGTTGTCCGTCGAGCGTTTGCCTTATATTATCTATTTGGGTCGTGTTGAATCCTAGCGGGTGTAATATTTCGAATAAAATGGCTTCGGGTACCGGTTCTTGCAGCAAGGCTTCTATCCGGATGCCTTCGGGGGTCAATATACGTTTACGCGCCTCCCCTATACTTTGATTGTATAAAGTTGCTGCGTCATTCAGATAGTTGGTAGTGCGGATGATACTCTCTTTCACCGACGGATTGATCTCTTTCATCAGGGGCAATAAGTTTAAACGAATCTTATTCCGGGTATATTCATCCAAAAGATTGGTGCTGTCCGTTACGTAATCTTGGTCGATATATTGCAGATAGGCTATTATTTCTTCGCGACTCAGGCAAAGTAAAGGGCGAACAATGTTACCGTTTCGTGGACGAATTCCGAGTAATCCGTTGATACCCGTACCGCGAATCAGGTTCAACAATACGGTTTCTACACTGTCATCTTTATGATGTGCTGTTGCGATAACACTGGCTTCACGTTGTTTCCTAAGCGTTTCGAACCATTCATAACGTAATTCCCGGGCAGCCATCTCAATAGAAATATGTTTCTTTGCGGCGTATTGGATTGTATCGAAATGTTCTATGTGTAAAAGAACCCCTGATTCATGGCATAATCGGCGCACAAAAGCTTCGTCTCTGTCCGATTCTTTATCCCGCAAATGGAAATTGCAGTGAGCAGCTTCGCAGGTATACCCCATTGATAGCAGGAGACGTAGCAATGCCACAGAGTCGGCCCCTCCGCTTAATGTCACCAATACCTTGTCATTCAGACAAAACAGCTTCTCTTTTTCGATGTATTGTGCTACTCTATTTTGTATCATATTGCAAAGATAATAGTTTTGCTAATAATGATAAGAAATCTTCCTTATTTAAAAACAATCTAAATAATTTGCATGCCCCAAAGTTATGAATTATCTTTGCGGAAAATTTTGAGGTACACACACTATGCGATTGTCCGAATTAAAAACAGGTGAGAAAGGAGTCATTGTAAAAGTTTTGGGACACGGTGGCTTCCGTAAACGAATTGTGGAGATGGGCTTTATCAAAGGTAAAACCGTAGAAGTATTGCTTAATGCTCCATTGAAAGACCCGATCAAATACAAAATAATGGGTTATGAAATCTCTCTGCGACGACAGGAGGCTGATATGATTGAGATTATCAGTGAGCAGGAAGCAAAGTCACAAACACAGGAGGCTGCTTATCATCAGGGGCTTACTGAAGATATCGATGTGAAGGAGGAAGACTTGAAACGGGTTGCTCTTGGAAAGCGACGCACGATTAATGTGGCGTTGGTCGGTAACCCGAATTGCGGTAAAACGTCTCTCTTTAATCTGGCTTCGGGTGCTCACGAACATGTGGGTAATTATAGTGGTGTGACGGTAGATGCTAAAGAAGGGTATTTTGATTTCCAGGGTTATCACTTCAAAATAGTTGATTTGCCGGGTACTTATTCTTTGTCTGCCTATACTCCCGAAGAAATTTATGTGCGCCGTCATATTATCGACGAGACACCTGATGTGATTATCAATGTGGTTGATTCTTCAAATCTGGAGCGTAACCTCTATCTCACTACCCAGCTTATTGATATGAATGTACGTATGGTAGTGGCTCTTAACATGTATGATGAACTGGAAGCCAGTGGTAATACGCTTGACTATCTCCTGTTAGGAAAGTTGTTCGGAGTTCCGATGGTGCCTACTGTCTGTAAAAGGAATATCGGTGTGGACCGTCTTTTTCATGTAGTCATCAACCTTTATGAAGGTGCCGACTTTATTGATAAAAAAGGGCATATACATCCGGAGGTGGCAAAGGAAATTATGGATTGGCACCAGTCCTTACCCAATTTTAAAGACCATGGTGAACATCCGGCTGATTATACCCATGGCAAAGAACCGGTGGGTAAAGTGTTCCGCCATATTCATATCAATCATGGCCCCGATTTGGAGAAAGCCATTGATGCAGTGAAAGAGGAGATTTCGAAGAACGAGTTTATCCGTCACAAGTATTCTACTCGTTATCTTGCTATCAAGTTATTGGAGAATGATCCGGAAATAGAACGTTTTATTCATACTCTGCCCAATGCTGTGGAAGTAGAAAAGAAGCGGGATAAAGCAGCCCGTCGCATTCAGGAGACGATGAATGAAGATAGTGAGTCGGCTTTGACTGATGCCAAATATGGTTTTATCAGTGGTGCTCTGAAAGAGACTTTTACCGATAACCACCTGGAGCAGGAACAGACAACCAAGGTGCTCGACTCTATTGTAACCCATCGCATTTGGGGATATCCCATCTTCTTTCTTTTTATGTATCTGATGTTCGAAGGTACCTTTGTGATCGGTGAATATCCGATGATGGGTATCGAATGGCTCGTTGAGGCACTGGGGAATCTAATCAGGGATAATATGTCTGAAGGTCCGCTGAAGGATCTGATGATTGATGGTATTATTGGTGGAGTAGGAGGAGTTATCGTCTTTTTGCCTAATATCCTGATATTATATTTTTGTATTTCTTTGATGGAGGATTCGGGCTATATGGCTCGTGCAGCATTTATTATGGATAAGATCATGCACAAGATGGGGTTGCATGGAAAGTCGTTCATTCCTTTGATTATGGGTTTCGGTTGTAATGTACCTGCTATTATGGCTTCGCGTACTATTGAAAACCGAAAGAGCCGTTTGATTACCATGCTTGTTAATCCATTGATGTCATGTAGTGCCCGTTTGCCTATCTATTTGTTATTGGTCGGTGCTTTTTTCCCAAAGAATGGTAGCTTGGTCCTATTGGCTATTTATGCTATCGGCATTGCATTGGCAGTTATCATGGCGCGTCTGTTCAGTCGTTTTCTGGTCAAAGGGGATGATACTCCGTTTGTGATGGAGCTCCCTCCTTATCGCATGCCGACCATGAAATCCATCTTCCGCCATACATGGGAGAAAGGTGCGCAATACCTCAAAAAGATGGGAGGAATCATCATGATTGCTTCTATCATTATCTGGTTCTTGGGGTATTATCCCGATCACGATGCTTACCCTACCCAGGCAGAACAGCAGGAAAACTCTTATATTGGTCAAATCGGTCAGGCAGTGGAGCCTGTGCTCAAACCTTTGGGCTTCGACTGGAAGCTGAGTATCGGTTTGCTCTCCGGTGTCGGTGCCAAAGAATTGGTGGTAAGTACACTTGGCGTACTCTATACAAATGATGCCGATGCCGATGTAGTCAGTTTGGCCGAACGAATTCCGATTACACCGCTTGCGGCATTTAGCTATATGCTGTTTGTGTTAATCTACTTCCCGTGCATTGCCACGTTGGTAGCCATCAAGCAGGAATCCGGTAGTTGGAAGTGGGCTATCTTCACGGCAGGATATACCACGGCGTTGGCATGGCTTGTTTCATTTGCCGTCTATCAGATAGGAGGAATGTTTTTATGAATTGGCAGGAATGGGTAGTCGGGCTACTGATTGTATTGTGCGTAGCCCGTATTCTTTATGGTATTTATCTTTTTTTTCGTCGTGTGAAGGAAAATGATAACCCTTGTGCGAGTTGTGCAAGTGGCTGTGAATTAAAGGATATGATGGAAAAGAAGCAGAAGGAGTGCTCGTCCAAGAAAAAGAATACAAAGAAAAATTGTTGCAGATAGTTTGGTAGTTTCAAAATTTGTACTACCTTTGCAACCGCAAACGAGAAACAAGGTTCCTTGGATGAGTGGCTTAGTCAGCGGTCTGCAAAACCGTGTACGGCGGTTCGAATCCGCCAGGAACCTCTTAAAAAACTCTTGTAACTAACTGAATGTCAGTATATGTTACAAGAGTTTTTTCTTTTTAGGATTAGAAGGGGCTCACCGTAAAAATCTTGACTATGTTCCTCCCTTCAGGCATACTCGCTTACTTTGATTTAGTCAATCATGTCTCCTGAGCAACTTGCTTCATCCTCTTCCTTGAGGAAAAGTCTTCGATTCCTGAAAAATACTCCCATTTACATCTTCATTCCAAAGGCTTCTTTCCGGAAATAGAAGTACAAGACTTCCCCATTCGCGGCAAGGCAGTATACCTTCGTATCAAACGTCGTCGTTGGGAAGATCCTGAAACTGGTCAGACCTATAGTCACGATTGGAAAAGAGGCCAGAGCAAAGAGAGAAAGCTATGAGCCGGAGGTCTTTAGCAACGGGGATACTCTTAGGCAATTGTTGGCTAGAAACCGGTATCTGCTGTTCAAGGCACCGGGCAAGTGGACGGACAGCCAAAAACGGAGGGCTGGAATCCTGTTCAAGCAATTCCCGGATATAAAGGCCGTGTGTTATTATGCGTTAAGATTGGGAAAGATTTTCACTGATTATATAGACAAGGATGTGGCGTGTGCCAAAAACTTAGAGGTGGGTGTTAAGAATAGAACTTTTATAATGGAAGTGTGCTGTATCTAAGTACTTTTTAGTAGTTTTGCATAATAATGAAATCGAGAAATAAAATCTCTCTTTTAAGCAATAGATAGGATATATGAAACATATCTTTAGTAGGGAACAATGCCAAAAAGCAACATTCATTCTTGAAAGCCCTTTGGCTAAACTGTCGGAACTTTACTCAAGCGAGATAAAAGACTTGGCTGTTGTATGGTGCTATTATTCGGGGAAAATAGAGGGTAATACCTATACCTATGTTGAAACAGAAGCATTGCTTAAGGACGGCATCACTTCCGAAAAAAAATATGAAGATGCTAAAATGCTGAAAAATTTATATAATACATTCATTTCCGAACTGGAATATATTCATCAAGAGAAAAATAAGGAGATTATAGATGAACGTACTCTTTTCAGACTTCATCAATCTATTTTCACAGGTTTGGTTTCTAATGAGGAATCAGGCTTTTTAAGGACACGTGCAGTTAGGATCAGCGGTACTGATTATGCTCCTCCAAAAGATTTGCAAGAAATAAAAAGTAAATTGGGAGAGATATTATATGAGCAAGATGTTTATACTAATCCATTGGAAAAGGCAGTTTTCTTACATTGTAATATTGCACGGCTGCAACCTTTTATAGATGGGAATAAAAGAACTTCTCGCATGATAGAAAGTGTTGTCATGATGAATGCTGATATTATTCCTGTATATTCAGCAAAAGATGCTGATATTTTGAATTACAGGAAAGGGTTGATTCGATTTTATGAAACGGGGGATTACACTAAGTATTCTGACTACTTTCTAAATAGGCAGTTGGAACGCATTAAAGAAATAGATATATAATTTAAATCAAGACTAATTTAGTCGAATGTAAGAACTGTATTTGCTAGTTTCCTTGATAATCAATGATTTTAGGAAAATTTTAAAAAAAACGCCAGGAACCTCTTAAAGAAAAGGGAGTAAAGGATCATATCTGAATTCGGGATCGTCCCTAAATTTTGAGGGATTATTTTATTATGCATGAGTCATAGCTACAATTCACTTTACAATTACCTCTGCTTACTCTATTCACAACCTACTTATGAAGATAAGAAGGATAAACAAAAGATATTTCGACTGTATAACGATTTGTTTTCTGAGCAAAAAGAATATCCGAATGCTTATCCGTGTGCTATAATGGGTGACGGATAATACCAATACGGTCTTGTTACTTGATGAAGAAGACTCTACACGTTATATCGTTTATGCAGAGCCGAAAAAATAATATCTTTTACCATCCACTTTATCTATATAGGTACCAGTTCTTATTTCAGCTTTTCCAAGAAAAAAACTCTATTTATGCTTATGCTATTTGCATGTGCTGATTGTTTTCTTATTGCCAAACGTTACTTGCAGATTATTTTAGTATTCACTCTGGAGTGGATGTCCCGATATGTACTGATTTTAGTGGTATAGATGCTTGATTTTTGATGTGCGAATTGGGGTACTTTATAAGTTCTTACCGTTTAAATCCATATAAATTTAGGTTTTTCCCTATAAGTAATTATAGAATTCACAGATCAGGTATGATTTTCCTGCTTTACTTTTGTTGCAAACCTAAAGAAAACATCATGAAAAAGATTTTATTTATTCTATTTACAGTTCAGTTTATTCTGATCCCTCGGATAACAGGAAGTTATGGTGCAAATTCTATCGGAAATAATCATGGACATTCGGTAACTAATCAAGGAAAGAAAACCATCAAGAAAGACATCTTTGGAGATACTGTCATTGAGGACAATCACGGTAATAGGAAAACCATTAAGAAAGATATCTTTGGAGATACTGTCATTGAGGACAATCGCGGTAATAGGAAAACTATCAAGAAAGACATTTTTGGAGATACTGTCATTGAGGACAATCGCGGTAATAGGAAAACTATCAAGAAAGACATCTTTGGAGATACTGTCATTGAGAACAATTGCGGTAATAGGAAAACCATTAAGAAAGACATCTTTGGAGATACTGTCATTGAGGACAATCGCGGTAATAGGAAAAGCATCAAAAAAGATATCTTTGGAAATACTGTCATTGAAAATAATAAAGGTTATAAAAAGACCATTAAGACAGATATATTCGGTAATAAAATAATCGAAGATAATCATGGGAAAAAGCAAATTATTAAAAAAGATATATTCGGGAATGTTATTATTGAGAATTACTAAGGCATCTATCTAAGTATGATAAAGAGCAGGACTTGCAGTGTGGACTTATGTTCAGAATCAAAAACATTTTTTATATAATATCAACAACAATAGGCTGATAATGACACGGACTATGGAGTATTACCGTTAACTGCTTCTCACGTGAGGATGACGAGGAAAAGAAAGAAAATCCGATACCGGAAAATTTTGTTTTTTACAATTGAACCTGAGGCCGTAGCATTGGCTGCAAGTGAATTTTGTCAATCTTGTGGATTCTTCTAATATGTCTGTTTTTTTATATATTAGCTTCGAAAATTAGACTGAGTCAGTTTAAAAATGGAGGTATGCCGGGATGTACTTTCCCGCCTGGTCAGCATTTTCGGCACGCCCCCATTCATGTATCTACTTTTATTCCAGAATAAAGATGAACCCTTTGTCTTTGGGAACTTTTATTTTATCTTTTGGCGACAGGTTGAATCCTTCCTGAAAACCTTTGATGTCAGGAGCCGTCAGCCTGGCTTTATCAGCGTCAATGCCCAGTTTCTCCCAATCTATCTGCAGTTTTATATCACTGTCTTTTTTTGCCCAACTGGCAATGGCAATCATTACTTTGCCATCTTTCACAAACGAGGTTGCCAGGATGTCATTGCGTCCTGTCTTCACTGGATTGTAGGATACCCAATAGCCCATCATGCGGCTGTCTTTTATGCCGAATGCATCCCACACCTTCCAGAGTTGTGAGGGGACGGATTCCATTGGTTCGCGTGCGGTCATCCCGTACAGCATGCCCCGATAAGGATTGCCGCCATCCTGCAACATTTCGCTCATCATGCCGAAGGGGATACCCGATACATCTGTCAGCCAGTATTCCGGTGACTTTTCGTATTTAAAGTATTCTCCAAACCAAAGGCGGTCCAGGTAAGGCATGTGTTCCATGTAAAGGAATATGCTGTTGATGTAACCGTCGGCCGGATTGAACTGATTGGCTGAATGGACATCGATGCGCGGATCGGGACGGTTACTTTCCAGTACCCGGCGGATGCGTTTCATCGTGTTACGATCGAAAGCCAGGTCGTCGATATAGACTCCGTCGATGCCGACATTTTTTGTCAGCCAGTTCAGTCCTTCCACATAGAAGTTGTGCCAGCGCGAAATGCCGGTGTTCACGATTGCCGCATCCTTGTAAGCATCTACAAACCAGGCTCCGATGTAGTCGCCGTCCAGATGTTCCTGTAGCCAGGCATAGCCTCCTCCCTTGCCCGGTGAGAAGATTTCGTGTCCAAGGCTCTTCAGGGCAAACAGCTCCGGTGCATGGTTCGTCAGTTCGCGTACCGTATAGTATATTTTCACTTTATATCCTTTGGCATGCGATTCGTCTACGTACTGCTTCATGAAGGCAGGGCGGAAGAAAGGATAGTTGATATGCGGATTCACCGCATTGCCGTGGTGCAGGTTGATAACGTTTGCTCCTGTTTCTCCCACAACGTCTACAGCCTGGTAGGCGTGTGCGTCGCCCTCTTTCAGTTTCTCGGCAGGCTGGTATCCGTGGTAGTAGCGGTCGGTCCATTGCTTCATCGTGTCGATGGGCTTGAAGGGAGTTACCAGTACCAAGAAGTCGAAGTTCAGCTCTTCGCCCTTTTGGAGGGTGCGGCTGCCACTGTATGTCTTGATGTCTACCTGGTTTCCTTTCTCTTTATAGCTGATGCCGCCTTTACCGTCGTTAAACCAGGATGGAGGCATGTTCAACGGTTGCATTTTGTAGAAGTTTGTGTTTAGCGGACGGCGATAGTTCTCTGCACGGAACAGGCATTGCATGCCGGCGTTTACATCGCCAAACCAGAAACCTTCCTGATTCCGTTCCACATTCCATTTCCATTGGTCGCTTTTCGGGCGCAGTGAGCCTTCATAACCCATTCCCAAACGATATTTGGCCGTTGTTGCCGGCATGGAAGTTAACAGGGCTATATCGTCTACCGATGTATTTTCGGCAGCCTTTACTTTGATCTGATAATTCATGAAACCATCGAATTCCATACTTGCAAGTACTGTTATCTCCAGTGCCCCTGCTTTTCCGGTAGCGGTCCAGCTTACCGTTCCGTCTTCCTTCTTGCCGAACTTTAGCGGTGAAGTGATGGTGACGGGCAGTGGCTTTCCATTCTGGCGAATGACAAATTCCATCGGTTGTGACAGAATGTCTTTGGGTTCTTTGCCTATGGAAGTCATCTCTTCGGTGAAGTAACTCCGGATGGAAGCCGGCAGTCCCAGTTCGCCGGCAGTGACGCTGCGTCCCAGCACGCTGATTGTACGGTCTGCCACCTTTATCGGAATGAATGGCTTCACCGGCCGGTTACTGACTGCATACTGTGAATTCAGCCAGCGCAAACGTGACAAACGCCACAAGTCTCCGTCTCCTTTGTCCACCAGTACGTTGTCCGACAGGTTAATGGCTATGTTCACTTCCTGTGAAGCACCGCTCAGGTCGCTCACGGTGACCGTGCCCCGGTAGATCCCTCTGCCGGCATGTTCCGGCATCTGGATGCCGATCCATAAAGGTTGTACACGGCCTTTACCGACGTTTACCTCCGGATGTATCGGGCGTCCTAGCCAGTCGGTTCCTTCCGTGTTGAAACAAGTAAGAGCTGATGCAGGTATACTTTCGTTCTTTCCTTTCAGGTCGGTAAAGGTTACTTTGACTCCATTCACCGGATTCTTGAATGCCCACAGTCCCAGTTGCAGCATATAGTATTCGTTCAGATCCGCTTCACCGAAAAACTCGCCTGTGGCTCCTTGCGTCACCTGGCGGTATGACAAATCATCGAACATGCGGATGGGATATTTACGGTCTTCGGGCAACAGCAGGAAAGGCTTGTTGCTGTTAGCATCGATCAATGCCTGCTTCTCCTGTGCTGTGGCGATGATTTCCATCGGATAGAAGCTGTTGAAACTGCCCAGCGATTCGAAACGTACCAGCTTGGCTTGTACCGCCTTTCCGGCCGGAGTGGCTTTACAGGTTGCTTTCCATTGCGGATCCGCCTTATCCGGTTGCTGAGGATAGTTTACTTTCGGATAGGGCCCTCCCGAGGTGTGGTAGGGGAGGTAGTACACATAATAATCTCCGGCATTTCCGCTTGCGTCAAATCGGATGCGTCCGTATTCACGGTTGATTTCCACCGGAAGTACATTGTCTACTGCTTTGCCGGTAGATGCATTGATCACAATAATCCCTTTTTGTTCGGGATTGGCGTCACGTCTGCGCCAGGGGATATAGGCTTCCGCTACGGAGGCAGGAGTGTTCACGGAAACAATGGCGCGATGGTTACCCAGTGTGTCGGGTGTCCAGTAGTTTTCGCCGTAAAACGAGGCTTCGGGGACGAAGTCTTGAGCCGCTGCCGGAAGGGTTAACAAAGCTGACAGTGCCCATAAAAAGAGTTTCTTCATAATGTTTATCTAATAACTATGTGCAAATTTACAAAGAATCATTTATGGATTTGGCAGATCGGCCGTTTTTTTATTATAAACCGTTTCTGCCCAAAAGCCTGTGTGGTAATCGGGTATGCGATTAGCGATGTTTCGCTCCGATTATCCGGAAGAATCTTTTTGTGGGAAAAATATTTTTTATATTATCTTTGCGCCCTCAAAATGAATAAACCCTACACTATGAACAGAAAGCAAATTCTGTGTATCTCGCTTCTGGCATTCTCGCTATGTGCCTGTCAGGATGATGATACAGCCGATATTCTCGATGCTTTTGGCACTCCGCCTGCTTTGACGAAGATGACGGCACAAGAGTTTCTCGATCAGGGAGAACAGATGTTTGAAGATGGCGAAAGCGTGGACGAGATTGTTTCCGCCGATCGTGCCTTCTATGTGAATAACCCCTTTAATGTTTCGATGGCGGATGGAAAGCTCCGGCTGTTCAACGGCATGGCGCACGATTTCAAGGAAGTCTCCCTTTGGCTGACGATGCCCCATTTGCGTGACACCATCCAATTGATGCAATTTGAGGAAGTCCCCGGTTTTTATAACATCAAACTTGATTCTCCATTGAAAATGGGAGAGGTCGTCTATGCTTCGAAGAGTGGAAAGCCTGTCCGTGTGAATAATCTGGCACTACTGTCGCCCGACCAGTATGAATTGCTGCTTTCGTGCAACGACTCCGTATTCGATATGTTGAAGACCATCAAGATGAAAACCCGTATCCAGATGGGAAAGTACGGCAGTGGAAACTGGGGAGTCATGACAGCAAATGCAGCCCGCTACTATGCCACATCGGCGGTGAATATGGCTGTCATGTTCAGTTCCGAAATTTTTCGTGATTCATTGATGAACTACAAAGGTAGCATTCACAATGATGCAGGAAAGGAGATCGACCGTGAAGGGCTACTGAATTCAATTCTCAATAAACAAAGTCTTGTGTTCGGAGTGGTTACCGGTTCCGGTATCGCCGGGCTCGGTGGAGGAAATGCTTTGGGATTGCGTGAAGAATATCTGGCCGGATTCTTCTACCAGAACCGGGTGGCAATCGATTGCAACTGGGTGCTTCATGTCTGGATTCACGAGCTAGGGCACTGTCTGGGCTATGGTCATTCTAGCAGCCTGTGTTACGGGTCGGTGCCCGATGAAATAGTACCGAAAGTGTATCGCTACATGATGAAGCACCGCATGCTGCCTTATATCATCAATCCCTTTAAGAGTTACAATGATTATAATCCCGGCATCAATGATGCCGACAATCCCGACATAGAGCTATGATGAAGAGACATAATATACTGACGGTACTGGCAGTCCTGCTGCTCACCTTTGCCGCATGCGATAAAAATAGTGCCCCCGGATTCAGTTTCACGACTGACTCCATCCTTACATTGACTTTCGATAAAGAGCTGGATGCCGCCTTTGTCGGAGTGGGGACCCAAAATTACAATCCGGTGGGAATGCGGCGTTCGGGCGATACTCTTTTCATTGCCAACCGTGCCGAAGGTTCTGACGGTGTGTGGGTGGTACGCGCTTCGACCGGGGAGTTGCTTTATTCGCTGACCGGCTGGACCTACAACGAGAAAAACGAGAAGTTCGACAATCAGGTGATGGATGTGGCGGTCAGCAGCGATTACATCTTTGTGGTGAACCGTTCGTCCCGGATCGACCTGTTCCGACGGAACGATTATTCGTATGTGACCACCATCGGGCGTACCGGATGGCAGTCGAGTTCTCTGTTGCAATGCGAAGCGGCCGAAGTGGCTGGTGATAAATTGTTCATCCGTGACAAACAGAAGATTAAAGTGGTGCAGATTTCAGATTGTACGCCTGAAAATCGTTTTAAGGTTCCTGTCTTTGCTCAGAATACGGACTGTACGTCTTCTAATAACGGTTTTAATCTTGAGTCCGTTGCGCGGCATGAAGGCTTGATCTATGTGTCCGACTACGAAACCTCACGCATCCTGGTGATCGATCCCGCCACCGTGGCGGTCAAGGGAGAGCCGGTACGCTTTTTGCGCTCTTACCGCATGCCGAACAAACCGCTCAGTATGGGATTCTTTCAGAACGAAATGTATGTTGTCTGCGCAAATAACCGCATCGTGAGAGTAGACCTCCGTACCGGGAAAGAGCTCGGCTCTTATTCATCCTTTGCCGGAGGAGTGGGGCTGGGAACTCCCGGACGCCTCTTTTTCCATAATGATACATTCTATCTTGCAGGGCGCAATGCCAATGCTCCCCGGCTGATACAGGGGAAAGTTATGTTTGTTGAAATATCCGAGCTGGACTAAAAAAATGAATAATTACGATTCGCTGCAGATTATGCAGGTTTGTACACTCCTCTATATCCGTATGACGGTTTAAGAGAAGAAAACTTTCTGTGTCGTCTGTGGTGAGAAAACAATCAAGCATGAATTTGAAATTTTTATATCTGTTATTATTGATATCTGCCCTGTGTATATCCTGTTCCAAGGACGAAGAACCTTCGGATAAGGGCAGTACTTCTCCCCAAGAGCCGGTTTACACCACCTTTACAGATGCCGGCGAAGTGGTTGTTCCCGGAGTGCTTCCGGCCAATTTCACTCCCCGGTCCGTACGGGTCAAGGGGGACACTTTGTTTGTTGCCAATACCAATGCCGCCGACCGTTCCGTGCTGTTGCTGAACCTGACGACAGGCGAACTGATCGGACGTATCGATTCATGGGTACGGAAAGGTGTCAAAGAGACCTTTAATGCCGAGATAGGCGACATGGCTGTTTCTGACCGTTATATCTTTGTGGGTATGTACAACTCCCGTATTAATATTTTTGACCGTCGCACCCTTCAGTTTGTCAATGCCATCGGGCGTTCAGACGGAAAGTGGGGAGACGATATTTATAGCATGACCCATTGCTACGGACTTCGTGAGTGTGGCGAGAGACTGATGGTACGTGATAAAAATACCATTCGCGGCTATTGGATTTACGAAGCCGTTACCGAACCTGCGTTCCGGGTTCCCTGGATCGGAAAGGTGAAAGTGCCCGAAGGAGTCGGATATGACTATCAGGCCCGTATCCATGGTATGGCAGAGTATGACGGGCGTATGTATCTGACCGACTGGTACAACAAGAGTGTGCAAGTGTTCACTCCGTCGAAAATGGAGATCGGGTTCGGTGAAGAGACACATATCACTTCCGATGCCGTGTTTAAGTACGATGATATTCAACCGCTCGGACTGCTTGCCTACGGAGGCGAATTACTGATGTCGGTACAGAAGAGTGGGAAAATACAGCGTTATGATCCGGAGACAGGAGACCTGCTCGGAGTGCTGGCCGAGTTTCCGGGTAAGGAGATCGGGCGCATGGAGATAGCCCGGGGAATGCTTTACTACATTGACCTCAAAGCCGGGAAACTGATGAAGGCAAAAGGAGAATAAAGAACGGCGAGAGTGTGTCATGACTCACCACAGAGCAATCTGTGGTGAATACGAGTTTCGACACACCCTCGTTCTTTCATCTGCATGTCCTATCCGAAGCAGAAGTAATACTCAGAACCGTCGCTGACATAAAAAGAATCTGCTTTCTTTTCGATAAAAAGAACTGTTCTCTTTTGCCAACCATCCGACAGCAAGCATTACATCGTCTATATTCAGGCAGGTCAAGCTGCAAAGTTCTTTCACAGAGACTTTTCTTGCATGTATAAGTATTCGTCATACTTTTCTGGAGTTTTCTCCGATTTTCACTTTTTCCATATTACTATTTATAGCCTATTTAAATTAAATTTGGTGGTAAATTCTTTATCTCCAAGTTGATAATTGTCCTTTTTGCTTGCTTTAATAAGAAAAAACAGACACCGGCTGAATAAGATAACTCAAGTTTTGGAAGTGAATTTACGCCGTCTGAACCGGTATCTTCATCCTTATACCTTTCTTCAATTAACATTGTTAACGCCTTTTGCAGGTTGTCAGGTTCTTGTGCGCAAATAACAAGTCTTTTGCATTTAAAGAACTTCTTATTCACATCCAAAGAACAAGCTTTAACTCTGTGTTAAAACAAAGCTTTTGAAGACAGAAATCTTACTTTTTAAAGATGTTGATTTTCAGATAGTTTAGTCTAAGATTCGCTTCTTCACCTCACGAATGGACACTTCGGGCGAAAGCCGGGATACTTGCTTTTTTGTCAACTATAAACGAGGGCTTGCACTTCCGAAAACTGAATTAGATTCCATGAGTAAAAGAAAACTTACCACCAAACTTGACGAAGAACCTGTTTTCTAAAGTAGGTGTCGTCTCGCGCGTAAGGAGAAATTTTTTTGTGTAAATGATAGGAGGCTAGGGTACTTACCTATTGGACTATAAACAGATACGTAATATAAAGTAGATGGAAGAAAAGGGGAGGGTTGTTTCAAAAAACGTTCGTTTATAAACACAAAGGTAAGGCACATTTTTATAACAACAAAATATTTTTATAAATAAATTGAGTTTTTCTTTCTTTATCTATTTTAGTATACTGATTATAAGAGTATTATATACATGAAATAGAATCTTTATATATGTGTTTTTTCTATAAGAACATGATTTTTAGAAAAGGTCGAAAAAAGGTGTTCCAAAAGACGAACGTTTTTTGAAACAATTTCATTCGTTTTACCACTAAAAATAGTTTCGGAAATTCTTACGGTTTGAATGGGAAAAGATGTCTCGTCCAAACCGCGTAGCGCACCCGAAAGTAACCTCTCGACTTTTAATATCCACTAATAAATGTCTGAACAACAGGAGTATTGGTTTGCCGCTCGGACAAAGAAGGATCAGGAGTTTTCTGTTCGCAATGCTTTAGAAAAGCTTGGAATAGAATACTTTCTTCCAACACAATTTGTCATCCGTCAACTGAAATATCGTCGTCGTAGGGTAGAAGTTCCTGTTATCAAGAATCTTATTTTTGTCCGGACCACGAAAGACCGTGCCTGGTCTATCACGAAGGATGATCATGTTCCTCTTTATTATATGAAGGATCTCTATACCCATACTTTGTTGATCGTTCCCAACAAACAGATGGAAGATTTCAAGTTTGTGATGGATTTAGCTCCGGAAAATGTAACTTTTGATGATCTTCCCCTTACTGTTGGTACAAAAGTGCAGGTCGTCAAAGGAGAGTTTTGTGGCATTGAGGGTGAATTGTCCAGCCTTGCCAACCGTACTTACGTAGTGATTCGTATCCACGGAGTTCTTTCTGCCAGTGTCAAAGTACCTAAAAGTTACCTTCGTATTCTTTCAGCGTAATTCGTAATTTCAAAATTATATGAATCAAGTCCAAAATCTGCAACACATTGCCCGTGAGTTGCTTTATTTGGGTATGGATGGTTCTCCCATCTATACCGATCATTTCCGTCAACTGAACACCGAAGTTTTTCGCTTGTCCGAAGCCCTTTTCTCTATGAAAGGTGCCACATCCGAGGAAGAAGCAGCGATTTGTCTGTCCCTGTTAATGGGCTATAATGCTACCATTTACAATGATGGCGACAAAGAATCTAAGATACAAAGCATTTTAGATCGCTCTTTTGCCGTATTGGACCATCTTCCTGCTTCTCTATTGAAATGCCAATTGCTGACTTATTGCTATGGCGAGGTATTCGAGGAGGATTTAGCACAAGAAGCACATCAAATAATGGATAGCTGGAAAAATAGGGCACTTTCAGAAGAAGAATTGGAAGTGATGGAGACATTGCAGACAATGGAAGATAATCGGTATCCGTGTAGTGAGGTAGATTGATGTATACAAATACTCCCGTTTCTCTATTTTGCAGATTGTATCTAATGATTAATCTTCGTTATTGTTAACTTAGTAGAAAATGAATCTAAAGAAATAATTATCTCATGCGCGAATTTAAAGATCTAAAAATAACCGTAGCCGGTACTGGTTACGTCGGGATGAGCATTGCCACTTTGTTGGCACAGCATCACGAAGTAGCAGCAGTCGATGTTGTTCCCGAAAAGGTAGAAAAGATTAATCAGAAAATTTCTCCCATTCGAGACGAATATATTGAACAATATCTGGCTAAAAAAGAATTACGCCTTTCAGCTACTCTTGATGGAGCTACCGCATACACTGAAGCCGATTTTGTAGTCATTGCCGCCCCTACTAATTACGATCCGGCGAAGAACTATTTCGATACCCATCACATTGAGGATGTCATCGACCTAGTGCTCAGTGTCAATCCTGATGCTGTGATGGTAATTAAATCCACTATTCCTGTAGGCTATTGCCGCAGCCTTTACGTAAAGTATGCACAACTAGGAGTTAAACGGTTCAACCTGCTCTTCTCTCCCGAGTTTCTTCGTGAGAGTAAAGCACTTTACGATAATCTCTATCCCAGCCGTATCATTGTAGGCTCTCCCAAGATGATGAATGGTAACCAGTTTAGTGCAGAGAACGAAGCTATTCAAGCTGTTACCAATGTCTCTATGCTTGAACAAGCTGCTAAAACGTTTGCTGCTTTGCTACAAGAGGGAGCTATCAAAGAAGATATTCCGACTCTGTTTATGGGGATAAAAGAAGCTGAAGCCGTGAAACTCTTTGCTAATACTTATCTAGCCTTGCGTGTCAGTTACTTTAACGAACTTGATACCTATGCTGAAGTAAAAGGATTGGATGCGCAATCCATCATAGAAGGTGTGGGACTCGATCCGCGTATCGGTACCCATTACAATAATCCCAGCTTTGGTTACGGTGGTTATTGCTTGCCCAAAGATACCAAGCAGTTGCTTGCTAACTATACTGATATTCCCCAAAACATGATGTCGGCCATTGTAGAAAGTAACCGTACCCGCAAGGACTTCATTGCCGACCAGATATTGCGAAAAACCAGTTACTATACCGCATCTAGCCATTGGGACGTACAGAGAGAACAACAAGTTGTAGTAGGCGTATTCCGCCTCACGATGAAATCAAACTCCGACAATTTTCGCCAGTCATCTATACAAGGTGTGATGAAACGTATCAAAGCCAAAGGTGCGCAGATCATTATCTACGAACCGGCTCTTGAGGACGGGACTTCTTTCTTTGGTAGCATAGTGGTGAACGATTTTACTAAATTCAAAGAGAGGAGTCATGTTATCGTAGCCAATCGCTATGATTCTTGTTTGGACGATGTGGAAGATAAGGTATTCACTCGTGATATTTTCCGCAGGGACTAATCTTTTCTTTATAGAAATATTAGCTTGAGTGCGATTAGATTTTAGATAAAAACAATTTTTAATTTTTTTGTGTAAAGTGCTCATTAATTGGTGTTAATGTTTTTATTAGCATTGTTGTTGTGTGAGGAGCACTTACTCACTATTTTTTTTATATGATAAGTAAAATATTACTGCTTGATACGTCTGTAGCAACTCTTAATATTGGGGATGAAATAATAATTGATTCAATACGGAAAAATTTTTCAGAATTATTTGATAGCAATTATATCTATTCTTTGCCAACTCATACACTACAATTTTCTTTGATACAGAAATTATTGTATAGTAAAAAGATGGAAGCTTATTCAAGTGCGGATCTGAAATTTTTATGTGGAACAAATGCTTTGTATACCAATATGTTACGGCCGCTACCTGGATGGAATATTAATGTTTTCAATTTATCTCTTGTGAAAGATACGTTGTGTCTTGGAGTTGGGACGGGTATTAATAGTACATCTGTGAATTGGTATACTCGATATCTTTATTCTAAAGTGTTATCTAAAAAATATATACATAGTGTAAGGGATGAGGATACGAAAATATTTTTAGAAAAATTAGGCTTTAAAGCTTACAATACAGGATGTCCAACGATTTGGGGATTAACCCCTGATTTGTGTGCAAAAATTTCTAATACAAAATCTACTTCTGTAGTCTTTACTTTGACTTCTTATCAACCAGATCAGATAAGGGATAAAGCCATGATTGATATATTAAAAAAGAATTATAAATATTTATATTTTTGGCCTCAAACTATTGGTGATTTAAATTATTTAAAAACATTGACTGATGATTTGCCAATAGTAGTGTCTCCAAATTTATTTTCTTATGACAAAATTTTAGATACAGAAATAGATTATGTGGGAAATCGATTGCATGGAGGAGTACGAGCTTTGCAGCATGCTAAAAGAACAATTATAATATCAATAGATTATCGTGCCGATAATATGTCTGAAAATTATAATTTGCCAATCATAAAACGAAAAAATATATTAGAAGAATTAGATAATAAAATTAATTCTAAATGGGAAACAAAGGTAGAAGGTATTGATTTTGACTTGATAAAAAAGTGGAAGCATCAATTTTTTTTTAAATAATTATTGGTGAATAAGTATAAATCTCTTTTTTCAAATACATTGATATTTGGGGTTGGTAATTTTATGACCAAACTCATCTATTTTTTTTTGATGCCAATTTATACGTTAGCATTAACCACAGAAGAGTTTGGACTTGCTGATTTGCTTAATAATTCGCTTCAGTTAGTAATGCCTGTATTTACGCTGAGTATTACTGATGCTGTTTTTCGTTTTGCATTGGATAAAGAGATTAACCATCGATTGTTACTATGTAACGGATTAAAAATACTTGGATATAGTTATATCATTGTGTTGCTTTTGGTCTCAATTATTCGTTTTTTTTCTCCACATAATTATTGGATTTTTTTTGCAATACTCTACGTCTTAGAGTCTTTGAAAACACTTTTAGCTCAATTCGCTAGAGGAGTTGGTAAGATAAAGGAGTTTGCTTTAAATGGAATTTTAGGCGCAATATTTTTATTGGGAAGTACTTATTTCTGTTTACAAATATTTCAATGGGGTATTAATGGTTATTTGATAGCATTTATCATTGCCAATATAGTGTCGATTATTTATTTGTTGTGGAAAGTTAATATTAAATCTTATATGGATTTTTCTTTGTGTGATAGGGTGTTGTTACGGAATATGATTATATATAGCTTGCCTTTAATTCCTAATATGTTATCGTGGTGGATGACCAATATATCATCGCGCTACATTATTGCTGGATATTGTGGATTAGGTATAGCAGGATTGTTTGCGGGTGCAAGTAAGATTCCAGCTTTGATAAATGTAGTAGCTTCTGTATTTCAGCAAGCATGGCAGTTTGCTTCAGTAAAAGAGTATCAAGAATCAACGAAGTCGGAATTTTACTCTCGTGTGTTTTATTACTATTCATTTTTTGTAATTATGATTAGTTCTGTGACACTTGTAGCTTTACCTTATCTGTCTCGCTTTATTTTAAAAGGGAGGTTCTATGAAGCATGGATTTATACGCCATTATTATTGTTTTCAGCTACTTTAGGTTGTTATTCCATTTTTTTCGGGACATTTTATGCTGTGGTTAAGGACAATAAGAAAACAATGTATACAACTTTGGTGGGAGCTATAGTTAATATTTTAATCTGTTTTATGTTGATTCCGCTAATTGGTGTTGTAGGTGCTTTGATTGCCAATGTTGTTAGTTATGTAGTGATAGTAGGAATGCGTATACGAGATGCGAGGCAATATATCTACATCGTTATTAATCGTTCTGTTGTTGCAATAGATGTGTTATTTGTATTTTGTCAGGCAGTTGTACTCTCTATTCCTTTTAGCGGTCATATATACATATCTGCAATCGTTCCTGTTGTGCTAGTTTTTGTACATCGAAGTGATTTGAAAGGAATGATTTCTTTCCTGCATACATTAAAAAGTAATGGGTAAATAGCGATACCCGTTACTTACGATACATATGAATCATTATATACTTTTGGCTTCTTTCTTGTTAATAGTACCTATCTGCTCAAGGTTGTTGTCTGAAACTAATAAACAAAAGGTTTATGAAAAAATGGGTTATTGGTTATGTGTCACTCTTTTGATGTTTCTTGGAGCGTTTAGAGCTGAATCAATAGGTAATGATACACATGAGTATCTTCGTATTTTTCAAGAAACAGCACAAGATGTTACGATAGAAACGCGATATGAAATAGGGTACATATATCTAAATTACATAGTATCGCTTTTTAATTCCACCCCTCAGAGTATTCTTATTGTTACAAGTGTAATAACTCTTTTCAGCTTCGGTCGATTTATTTGGAAATATAGTCAATCCCCATGGTTATCGCTTTTTCTATTTTTTACATACGGATTTTTTGTGTTTTCGATAACTGCGATAAGGCAGAGTTTGGCAATAGCTATTCTTCTATTTAGTTATGATTATATACTGCAAGGTAAGAAGTTGAAATTTGTCTTGACTGTATTGATTGCTACTACATTTCACACAACGGCAATCTTTTTTTTAGTCAGCTATTTATGTCGTATATTTAAACCGACGTTGAGAACGATAGTTCTTTTTTTGGGGATTGGGATTATTTGTTCCTATTTATTTTCAACTCTTCTTGGTTTCGCATTTCAGTTATTTACCATTTACGAGGGTTATGATCAAGGAATTTATTTTGGAGAAACTCGTTTGGCAAGTATATTATATGTTGTTATTTCTTTACTTATTTTATTTTTCTGTTATTTTGTTTTGAGGCAAAAAAAAATTATCCGTCAATTATCTGATTGGCAATTAAGAAGTAATAGCAATATGTTGATTCTAATATTGTTTGCAGTAGTATTTTATATTATTTCTTTGGAACTGAATTTATTAGATAGAATTGCTATTTATTATAATGTCTTTTCTCTGATTCTTTTGCCTAATGCTATTTATCGGCTGTATAGAGAAGAAAGAATGATTGTCACTTCATTGATAATTATATTGTTTTTTGGTTATTCTGCGGTTATCATGATACTTCGTCCTGAATGGGGTACTATATATCCTTATTCCTTTTGTTGGTAATACGTTGATTTATTATTAGATAGTATGGATAAAATTTACTTTTTCTATTCTCTTGAAAGATGGTTCTATTTACATCATCTGACTATTGTTGCTGTTTTTATACGTGCTTTTATTAGAGTTCTTTTTTCTGCAGATATTCCTTATAAACTTAAAATAGGAAAAGGAACTAAAATGCCTCATGATGCGTTGGGATCATTGTTTCATCCTGATGTTATTATTGGAAATAATTGTGTGATTTTGCACGGTGTGACTATTGGTGGTCGGTCTGGATCTAAGAAGCTCCCCATAATAAAGGACAATGTTTGGATTGGTGCACATTCAATTATACTAGGACCCATAACTATAGGGAAGAATAGTATAATAGGAGCAGGTAGTGTAGTTGTTAAGGATGTAGCTGCAAATAGTGTTGTGGCTGGAAATCCTGCACGGGTAATTAGGATGATAAATACATAACAGTCTTTAAATGAAAATACTTCATGTTGTTAATGTTGGCATACTTGCCAATGGAATTGGTGCAGTAATATTACCTCTACAGGAAGAGCAGGCTCGATTGGGGCATACAATAAAAGTGGCTACTGTACGCCACTTAAGTTCTCCTATTCCACCAATTTTTGAAATACATACAGCAAGTGAATTTTCAAAATTAATAAATGAATTTTCTCCTGATGTAGTGATATTTCACTCTTTATATATGATTGAATATATATATTTCTCTAAATATCTATCTAAGCGTCATATTCCTTATTTGGTGGAACTTCATGGCGCTATGTCGAAAGAGAATTATAAAAAAGGAAAGTTAAAGAAATATATTGCTAATGTGATGTGTTTTAATAAATTTCTAAGAGGAGCCAAATCCATTGTATATCTAAATGATGGAGAATATTTCAATTCATTGGTGAAAGATATAAATCCTCAGTCAATTATTATTCCTAATGGATGTTATCCACCTAGTAAAGTTGAAAGATTTGATAAGACGCTTCCCGAACGGATTGAAATACTCTTTTTAGGCAGAATAGATATATATCATAAAGCTCTTGATATTTTATTAGAAGCATTGGAAATTGTGGAAAAAGAGTGTTGTACTGATAGGATTTATTTTCATTTTTATGGAACAGGCTCAGAATCGGATCTTGCTTCTTTCAGATCCGCAATAAATAAATTTTCCCAAATTGCCGATTTTGGAGGTCCGGTTTATGGTAGAGACAAAGAGCAAGTTTTTCAAAAATCACATATATTTATTCTAAATAGTAGATACGAGGGGATGCCTATGGGGATTTTAGAGGCATTATCTTATGGACTTCCATGTATAATCACTCCACAAACCAATATGGCCAAATTTATACAGGATAATAATGCAGGTTGGGTAACTAAACTTGATGCTAAAGAGATCGCTGGCACGATTATTAGGGCTTGTAATCAATATAAGAATGATTTTATTGGATATTCTCAACGTGCTTATGATTTAGCAAAACAGTTTTCATGGGAAAAAATAGCGATTGAATCTATAAATAGTTATACTTCTGTAATCGATAAAGAATAGTTTGAAATGCTTAAAATAGTAGGGGATATTAATTTTTCGGATGGATATTTTGATTTAGGTTTTGGAATTGGTTCAAAAATCGCAAATGGTATTGATCCATTTTGTCATTTAGAAAGAAAAGTAGAAGATTTTTGGATTGGAAACTTTGAATGTGTATGTACAACGCTTGATGTTGAAAAACCTTTTATTATTACTCCTCAAAACCTTGATAACATTAGGCTTTTTGACTTATTTGGGGTTGCTAATAATCATGTTATGCAGTATGGTAACGAAGCATATCGTGAGATGTTACATTACTTAGACAGGAACAATATTCTATATGTAGGTTGTAATAAACGTAGAAGTGTACGGTTTGAACATCAAGGTAAAAAGATTGGTATACTTGCTTTTAGCCAAAGGCCTGATAACTTTACTCATTTTCCTTTATATTGGTCATTACCAGAATATAAAGAAATAGAAATGGAAATTGAAAGCTTGTCTGATTGTGATTTTAATATCGCATATATTCATTGGGGTAATGAATTTATTAATTATCCTTATAATGATCAAAAACAGTTTGCACATTTTCTGATCGACAGTGGCATTGATTTGATTATAGGAATGCATCCTCATGTAATGCAAGGATTTGAGATATATAATGGTAAACACATTTTTTATTCTTTAGGCAATTTCGTCTTTTATATGCCTTGGGAACCAACTAAATATTCCCTAATAATAAATGTGGATTTTGAGGCTGATAAAATTGTAACTACTGAATATGTCAAGATTGGAACTGATAGTTTACCTAGAGTCGTTTCAAGTGTACCAAAAGAGTATTCGGTAGAATATTTAAATAGGCTTATCGAAATAAATGAGGAAAATGAAAAATATTATGCAAAGGTCACTCAATATTATAAAAAATATCGAACGGTTAATCGCCGAACCATTATTAGAGATTTTATTCACATGAAAAATCGATATAGGATAGATATAATAAAAGATTTTATCAATAGAAAAATTAAATAAAGATGAATATTTCTACAAACAAAACGTATTCAATAGTATTTGCTCTTCCTATTAAAATATGTGAGTATCTTGGTAGACATTATCCTGTTGTCTTAGTTAAACTTAGATATTTTTGGAAATTTAAAAAAATGCCTAATCTTAAAGAGCCTAGGGATTTAAATGAGAAAATATTGTGGCTGAAATTATTTTCAGATACAACGGAATGGACGGAACTAGCTGATAAATATAGAGTACGTAATTATTTGGAAAAGCTGGGATTGGGAGATTGCCTAGTTGAATTATATGGACATTGGACTAATGTCAATGACATTGATTTTGATATTCTCCCTAATTCTTTGATTTTTAAAGCAAACAATGGAGATGGTAAGGGTACTAATCTAATAATCAGTGACTTAAAAAAGGAAAATAAGGAAAGATTACGTAAGATTCTGGGAAAGTGGTTAGTACGTAAAAATATTGGAGATTTATCTGCAGAGCCCCAATATAAAGGCATACCACCTTGTATTATTGCAGAAGAGCTTCTTCCTATTCCAGAGAATTGTCATTCGTTGATTGATTATAAAATTTGGTGTATCGAGGGAGAACCTAAATATGTTTGGATATGTAGTGATAGGGATAAAGATGGAGGTGGAGCTGATGTCATGACTTATGATCTTAATTGGAATCCACATCCTGAATTTTCTGTATTTACATCAGAATATCGTCATGGTAAATTACTCCCTAAACCTAAAAACCTGGATCAAATGTTTGATGTTGCTAGAAGTTTATCAGCAAAGTTTCATCAGGTGCGTGTAGATCTTTATAATATTAATGGTAAGATATATTTTGGTGAGCTAACATTTACTTCACAAGGAGGTATGATGGACTTTTATACCCCTGAATTCTTGCTGGAAATGGGGGAACAAATAGAACTACCTTAGGTATAAAATGTGTTGTAGATATTTTTGTGAAATTTGGACATAATTCAGGATTTTATTAAATTATCATAGATGCGAGACTACGGTTTAGTATCAATTATTACCCCTACATGGGCGTGTGCTTCTTTTATTGCAGAAACGATTAGAAGTGTTTTGGCACAAACCTATACGAATTGGGAACTTTTAATTCAGGATGACTGCTCTACAGATGAAACGGCTAAGGTTGTTTTATTATTTGCAGAGCTGGATTCTCGTATTAAATATGAATGTAATTCACAGAATAGTGGAGCGGCTATTACCCGTAACAATGCACTTCGAAGAGCGAAAGGTAGATGGGTTGCTTTCTTGGATAGTGATGACTTGTGGGAATCTGTAAAATTGGAAAAACAGTTAGAATATATGGTGCAGAATAACTATGCGTTCACTTACCATGAATATATAGAGATAACAGAGGAAGGACATGAACTTGGAGTGTATGTAAGTGGTATTAAAAAGGCGAATATCTTTGATATGTTTACTTGTTGTTGGCCAGGGTGTCTAACAGTAATATATGATGCAGATAAAATAGGGCCAATCCAGATAAATGATGTACGAAAGAATAACGATACAGCTATATGGTTGAAGGTTGTGAAAAAAGCTCCTTGTTACCTTTTGAAAGAGAATCTGGCTCGTTATCGTAGACGTAGGGGAAGTATTACACCTCCATCATTAAGTCAGCGTGTTTGGGCTCACTATCCATTGTTTCGTATAGCGGAGGAAATGAATCCGTTAATGGCAACTTTTTGGACACTTATGAATGTGATGGGTAATCTTTGTAAGAAAATGTTTTATGTTAAAAAATACAATGCTGAATAAAATAATACGCTAAACGCTAACTTGTTATTTTACTTTTTTATAAAATATATAAACTCATGAAAATACCTTTTTCACCACCTTATATTGACGAGGCGGTCATCAACGAAGTCGTTGATTCGTTACGTTCCGGTTGGATCACATCCGGTCCGAAAGTGAAGGCTTTGGAGGAAGAAATTAAATCTTTCTCAGGAGCAAAAGAAGTGCTTTGTGTCAATTCCTGGACATCAGGAGCTATTATGATGTTGCGTTGGCTGGGAGTGAAGGAGGGCGATGAAGTGATTGTTCCTGCCTATACTTATAGTGCAACGGCATTGGCAGTGCTCCATGCCGGAGCCAAACCGGTAATGGTGGATTCCGGAACTGATTTTAATATTTCGGTGGAGGCTGTTCGTAAAGCTATTACTCCTAAAACAAAGGCGATTATACCCGTAGATATTGCTGGTTTTCCCTGCGATTATGAAAGAATCATGGCACTGGTGCAGGAACCAGAAATGGTAAAACTGTTCCGTTCGGAATCTCCTGTGCAAGAAAAATTGGGACGCATCTTGGTGATGAATGATGCTGCCCACTCTTTGGGAGCACGTTACAGTAGCCGTCAGCGTACCGGTTGTGAAACTGATGTGGCTATCTTTTCACTTCATGCCGTGAAAAATGTGACTACTGCCGAAGGTGGGGCCATTTGCCTGAATCTGCCTAAGCCGTTCGATAATACGGAGTTGTATAAAGAGCTACGGATGACAAGCTTGAACTGCCAGACCAAGGATGCTTTTTCGAAATCTAAAGCCGGAGGATGGCGTTATGATATTGTCGGTTTCGGGATGAAAATCAATATGGCCGATGTAAATGCCGCCATAGGACTGGCACAGATACGAGAATATCCGGAATTGCTGAAAGAACGAAAGCGGGTGTTTAATGCTTATAGCGATGCTTTTTCGGCTTGTGACTGGGCCATCGTTCCGCCTTCTGTGGATGGGGAAAAGGAAAGCTCTTATCACATTTATGCTTTGCGTATTAAGGACTTTACCGAAGAACAACGCGACCGGATGATTGATGAAATCGCTAAAAGTGAAGTGGCTGTCAATGTGCACTTTATACCGATGCCGATGTTGTCGTTCTTCAAATCGATGGGATATGATATAAAGGATTATCCACAGGCTTATCAGAACTTTAAGAGCGAGATATCATTGCCGATATATCCCCAATTGGATAGTGAAAAATTGAATTTCATTATTGAAACTGTAAAGGCGGCCTATGCGACCGTAATTGCAGAAAACCGATAGTATATTTACAAACACTAAATAGATAAGTTTCTTGATCCGTTTTTTTGATATCGTTTTTTCCCTTTTGGGAATTCTTCTGCTTTCTCCCGTTTTTCTTCTTCTTTATATAGCCATTTGTCTCGAAAGTAAAGGAGGTGGTTTCTATAAACAGCTCCGTGTGGGAAGGTACGGAGGGGATTTTTATGTTTATAAATTTCGTTCGATGCGTGTAGGGGCTGATAAAAAGGGGTTGATAACGGTAGGAGGGAGAGATCCGAGAATAACTCGTACCGGATACCTGATCCGGAAGTATAAATTGGATGAATTGCCTCAGTTGTTTAACGTACTGAAAGGAGATATGAGTTTGGTAGGGCCCCGTCCTGAGGTTCGTAAGTATGTGGATTTATATACCGATGAACAAAAGAAAGTATTGAGTGTACGTCCGGGGATTACGGATTATGCTTCTATTGAGTATGTAGATGAAAATATGATTCTTGGAGAGGCTTCGGATCCTGACAGAGCATATATAGAACAGATTATGCCCGATAAGATACGGTATAATATGAAATATATCTGTAATCGTTCGGTGAAGGAATATTTTAAAATTATATTTCTGACATTTTGGAGCATCATTCGTTAGGTATGTTTTTAAGGAAACTGGGGGAAGTTCTTCTTTTTGTTTTCGTACCCTATTATGTGAGAAAGAATAAGGAGTAGACGGAAGTTCCGAAGAGAAGTTAATTCAATAAAAAAGAAAGGATCGGCAATTGCCGATCCTTTCTTTTTTATTGAGCCTCTTGTCGGATTCGAACCAACGACCCCGAGATTACAAATCACGTGCTCTGGCCAACTGAGCTAAAGAGGCGTCATTTCTGTTTTGCGGGTGCAAAGGTAGGAAAAACTTTTAAACTTGCAAATACTTTGAAAAAAAATGCTTCATAAAAATAGTGTTTAATAAGTCGGATTCTTTGTTTACTTTTGCAAATCAATTAATTATAGGAAAGTATGAAGAAAAACTTTTTTTATGCAGGTGGTCTGTCATTGCTTCTTTGGGGTATGGCAGCATGTTCCGGACAAGGAAAAGCGGATAAAGCAGCTGTTGTTGCGGATAGTGTAGTGGTGAAAACGGATAGTGTTGCGGCAGACAGCACAGGATATATTGTGAAAGTGGGAGAGTCAGCTCCCGATTTTACCATTACTCTGACCGACGGAAAGCAGATGAAACTCTCCGAACTTCGCGGTAAAGTGGTGATGTTGCAGTTCACAGCCAGCTGGTGCGGAGTATGCCCTAAAGAGATGCCTTTTATAGAGAAAGATATCTGGCTGAAGCATAAAAACAATCCTGAGTTTGCTTTGATAGGCATTGACCGTGACGAACCTCTCGATAAGGTGATCGCATTTGGAAAGTCGGTAGGGGTGACGTATCCGTTGGGATTGGATCCGGGAGCGGATATCTTTGCGAAGTATGCATTGCGTGAATCGGGCATCACCCGGAATGTCCTGATAGACCGGGAGGGTAAGATTGTGAAGCTGACTCGTTTATATAACGAAGAGGAGTTTGCCTCACTGGTGGATCAAATAGATGAAATGCTGAAAAAATGAGTTGAACAAGCAGGGGTGATTTTCTGTTTTTAACATAGATCACCCCATCTTTTTATTTTATGGCTATAACGATTATCATTCTCGTACTGTCGGCTGTCTTTTTTATGAGTGGAAAGGTACGTTCCGACTTAGTGGCGTTGTGTGCGCTGGTATTATTAATCCTTTTCAATATCCTCACTCCGGAGGAGGCGCTTTCAGGATTTTCTAATTCTGTTGTTATTATGATGGTCGGCCTGTTTGTTGTAGGTGGTGCCATCTTTCAGACGGGGCTGGCAAAGATGATCAGCAGCCGTATCCTGAAATTTGCCGGAACAAGCGAACTGAAACTTTTTATCCTGATTATATTGGTGACGGCTGCCATCGGCGCTTTTGTCAGCAATACGGGAACGGTGGCGTTGATGCTGCCTATTGTGGTCAGTATGGCCATGAGTGCCAATATCAATGTAAGCCGTTTGCTGATGCCTCTTGCTTTTGCCAGTAGTATGGGTGGGATGATGACATTGATTGGTACACCGCCCAACCTTGTGATACAAAATGCCTTGATTGAAGCCGGCTATGAACGTCTCTCTTTCTTCACTTTTACTCCTGTAGGCTTGGTGTGTGTCACTGTCGGGCTGATTGTGCTGATTCCGCTGAGTAAGATCTTCCTAACGAAGAAAAGTGATAAAGAGGCACGGGGAAAGCGCAAGAATAAGTCGCTTCAGGAGTTGGCGGGTGAATACCAGTTATCACAGAATCTTTATCGGGTGGAGGTCGAAGAGTCTTCCGGTTTTGTAGGTAAGACCATACAGGAGCTAGGGATTCCGCAGAGGTATCATGTGACGATTTTGGAGGTTCGCCGCCGTTCGGTTTCGTCCCGGCACTTCTTCAAGACAAAAAAGCAGGAGATGGCAGAAGCCGGAACCCTGATTGAGGCGGAAGATATTCTTTATGTATTAGGAGAATTTGAAAATGTGAAACGCTTTGCCGGTGAGAACCGTCTGTCTTTATTGGATACACATAAGACCGAGGGGAGTCTGCATGATACGGACGAGGGATTCGATTTTCAGGAGATAGGCATTGCTGAAATTCTGTTACTGCCTACCGCCAATCTGATAAACAAACCGGTGAAAGCTTCCGGATTCAGGGAGAATTATAGCATCAATATATTGGGTATTCAGCGTAAACGTGACTATCTGCTGAAGAATCTGAAGGATGAAAAGATGCATTCGGGAGATATCTTGCTGGTGCAGGGAAGTTGGGCAAACATAGCCAGGCTTGGTGAGGATCAGTCACAGTGGGTCGTTCTGGGGCAGCCGTTGGCTGAAGCGGCCAAAGTAACCCTGAATCATAAAGCACCGGTAGCGGCACTGATCATGTTGGGTATGATTGTAACCATGATGTTTGACTTTATTCCGGTGGCTCCTGTGACGGCCGTAATTGTAGCGGCACTGCTGATGGTACTGACCGGATGTTTCCGCAATGTGGAAGAAGCTTATAAAACAATCAACTGGGAGAGTATTGTGCTGATAGCGGGTATGCTGCCCATGTCATTGGCATTGGAGAAAACCGGAGCTTCGGAGGTGGTGTCGCAATCGTTGGTGAATGGGCTGGGGGCCTATGGGCCTTTTGCTTTGTTGGCAGGTATTTACTTCACAACTTCGCTGATGACAATGTTTATCAGCAATACGGCCACTGCTGTGCTGCTTGCTCCTATCGCTCTTCACTCGGCCGTACAGTTGGGGCTGAGCCCTTATCCGTTCCTGTTTGCCGTGACAGTGGCGGCAAGTATGTGTTTTGCTTCACCTTTCTCCACGCCGCCTAATGCGTTGGTGATGCCGGCAGGACGCTATACGTTTATGGATTACGTAAAAGTAGGTCTGCCGCTTCAGATCATTATGGGCGTGGTAATGGTGTTCGTATTGCCGCTACTGTTTCCGTTTTAGTCTTTTAGGGAGGGACGGTTTGTTGGAAACATTCCCTCCTGTTTATAAGGCAACAGTCAGCCGGGCCAGATAGTCATAGTGCTTACCCTCTTTTATCATTTCGGCCTTGAAGCCATTGTCGGCAGCATAGGCGCTGAGGGTCTGGAAGTCGATATACAGCCAGTCGAAAGGATCGCCTTGAATATCTTTATATTGCATGCGGAAGTCGATTTCTCCATAATAATCTCCTGCCAGGTCGATCAGGAAGCTGCCGTCTTCATCTTCGAACAGATAGCGGAGGTCACTCGAATCCATCAGGATGCAACCATCCGGGCGGAGTAATTGTTTCATCTTGCGGAAGAAGAGAGGCATATTCTCCAAACGTCCGATAATGCCGGAACCGTTCATCAACATAAGGATGGTATCGAAAGTCGCGGCAAAGCGTTCGTCGAACAGATTGACTTGGCGGGCATCTTTCACTCCCCGCAGTTTCATCACTTCGACGGATAAAGGGGAGATGTCGATGGCGGAAACTTCTTTACCGCTCTCTTGAAGGGCAAGAGCGTGGCAACCGCTTCCGGCACCTACGTCGAGTATTGTTCCGGTAGCCATTGCGAGGGCTGTGCGTTCGAGTAGAGGCATTTGTCCGGCTTTGCGGAAAAGTTGCTTGACGGGTATTTCGTCTTCATCGAACTGAGAAGAAAATACGCGTAATCTGTCTGCTTTTTGGCGATGATAAAAATCGGCTATGGCAGCACCCATCGGGTCTTTTTCTGCCGGGAGCAGGAATGTATTCATTGATTGGTTTTTAGTTGTTACAGCGGGCAAAGATAGGGAATTCACAGAAAAAGAGTATCTTTGTCCACGGAAAATATAGAATAAGAAAGGAAAGATTATGAGCTTAGAAGATGCGATTATGGGTGGGATTGTCTTTAAAGGAAAGAAAGAAGGCCCGAAGAAAGATGAAAATAAAGTGAAAACAAAAGCGAAGAAAACAACCTATATAAAGGGAACTCACGGTTCCGGAGCTGCCAAGATGAAAGCTGAGATCCGGAGAAAGAGGGCGAACAGACATAAACGGTAAATAACGAATAACGATGAACGATAAACTCACTGCGATATCAACGCACAGCCTGTTTATCGTTCATCGTTATTCGTTTTAAAGTCGTTCCGGTAATATTTCAATCCAGTAGTCATCCGGATCATTGATGAAATAGAGCCCCATGGAAGTATTCTCAAAGCATACGCAGTCCATTTCTTTGTGATATTGGCGTACGGCATCATAATCTCCCGCTACACGGAAGCAAAGATGACTTTCGTTCTCTCCCAATTCATAGGCTTCGGTATGGTCTCGCAGCCAGGTGAGTTCCAATAAAAAACCGGTGGTGTTATCTGTGAGATATACCAGGATAAAAGAGCCGTCGGCTGCCTCTTTCCGGTGATGTTCTTTCAATCCCAATGCTTTTTCGTAGAAAGCAATGCTACGTTCCAGATCAGTCACATTGATATTGAAGTGGTCAAATCTACTTTTTATTTCCATTGTTTCTAAGTTTGTTTTTTAGATTAAAATAGAGCTTATAAAGTTTACACCACAGGTTACACGGATGATTTATGGCAATGATCCGGTCAAAACTCAATCTGTGTAACCTGTGGTGACTGATTTATTTCATAAATGCTTTGGTTATTTTACCTGCATAAGTTCTGGGCTGTCCTTCCATAGGTGTCGGGGCCGGTAGTTTCTGACATTCCAGTATGACGGACGGTTCTTTTTGTCCGGTAGGATAGAAGCGTATGCTGTATGTTTCTGCTTTCTCCAACTGTTCGTAAGGCTGGTCGGGAGAAAGGATACTGAATACAACAGGACTTCCCGAAATTTTTCCTATGGATCCTCCGGCGTTGGCTGTCATCATGGTCATATTGAAAGGATCAGAACCGATAGTAATCACCAGTCGGCCTGCACCCATCTGAATGGCATTGGCAGGAACCTGGTCGGGGGCTACTTCTTTATAACCCGGCATCGTGCTTGGAGAGGTAACCGGAATTGCAGGGGTAAGTTCTGCTGCTTTTTCTACTTTTCCAGTCTCTTGATTATCACCGATAACCACGACTTTCGGAGCGGTTACCACGGCAGGCTTTTTCGGAGTGGCTTCTGCTTTTGCTTCCATGGGTTTCTGACTCAGTGCCTTTGCAGCTTCTTCAAAGAGGTTGTCGGCAAAGTTGACTGTCTTTCTGCGCCATTTGGCTAGACCACGTACCATTTTCGTTTTCGCTTTGTTTAGAGCGTATTTATCGGTGATCCATTCTTCGGCCGCATATTTTTCTTTTTCACGATAGGTGTACCGGATTTTCTCTACCTCCATTGTACACTTTTGGGGCTGGCAGTTTACGGTGACTTGGTATGTCAGCCAGGTGCGGTCCAGAGAAAGGGCGGTAGAACTGAATACCAACCACTCTTCACCGGCTGCGGCGATGACTCCTTTTTCTTTATATACCACCCGGCTATTGTTTTTGTTCTGGGCCATGCGTCCGTCAAGCCACTTGAGCATCCGTTCATAGATTTCGTCTTGCGACATACCGGGGATACTGAATTCGCGGCTGAAAACTACCCGTCCGTCAACTTCGGGCACGGCGCCTGCAAGGTATCTGCTGTCATCATCATCTTTGTCATTGTCTGCCCAAAGTGTCACGGGCAGGCAAAGCATAAATAACACGAGGAAAATTTGTGTCAGTTTGTTCATAATTGTATGTTTTATTTAGTTATATATCAAAGCTTTCGCCCCGGTGGGTGATGGTTATGAAACGGCATCCGCCGGCTTCGGCTATAGATCGGAAGGCATTGCCTCCTTCGTAGTCTTCGCTAAAGTGCATGGGTACAAATATAGTAGTTTTTATTCGTTCGATGAATTGTTGGGCTCCTTTCATGTAATCTTTTCCCATTCGGCGGTCTACGGGAAACATTACCAGGTCGATGGTCGGAACTGCTGCCTGAAGATATTTTATCTCTGCCAGGAAGTCTCCTTCTGCTTTGCGTATCTCTTGTTCGGTAGATTCTTCGCTCCAATGCCAGTTGTTCAGGTCACCGGCATGAAAAATGCTCTTGCCTTGCAGATGGATCAGAAAGGAGATGCCCACATCCGTAGAACCGAATGCCTGAATACGTAGCATATCATCTTCGTATTCCTCACCTTTATTAATATAGATCGCATCTTCTTTCTGTGCCCGATGGTGTTTCAGAATGTCTTTTGAGAAGATATAGATGATATCCGGACGTTGCTCTTTCCATGTCAGTACTTCCCGGTTGAAGTGGTCGGGATGGAAATGTGAGGCAAGCACATACAGTTTTCCGGGACGTTGGAGCAGACGGTCGTGCACGATTCCTTTATTCAGTTCCGTTTCTGAAGAGTCTTTGTAATAATCAATGATAAGGGTTACACCTTCTGCTTCGATGGCGAACCCACTGTGGTATATATAATCCAGAATCATAGGCGGATGTATTTTATGGATGCAATATTACGTATTATTTGTTGGTTGCGCAAGTACAATAACCGGAAATATCAGGGAGCAAGCCTCTCTTTCTGCCAGCTTCCGTCCGGTTGAAGGGAATATAGAAAGCGATCGTGAAGCCGGTTTGCCCTACCTTGCCAGAACTCGATCCGATGGGGAGTGACGGCATATCCTCCCCAGTGTGCGGGGCGCTCTACTTCTCTGCCTACCCATCGGGCTGCTTCTGCAACGAAATTGCGAATCAGTTGCATCCGGCTTTTCAACGGACGGCTTTGAGGAGAGATGCGTGCTCCTATACGGCTTTTGTAGGGACGTTGGCGGAAATAGGTATCAGACTCTCCGGCAGGAACTTTTGAGGCAATGCCTTCAATGTGTACCTGCCTTTCCAGCGCGTGCCAAACGAAAGAGAGGGAAATATACGGATTCTTTGCCAGATGGGTACCTTTCCGGCTTTCGTAATTGGTATAAAAGATAAACTTTCCATCATGCAGATCCTTTAGCAGTACGGTACGGGTCGATGGTTGCCCTTCGGGAGATACGGTGCCTACCAGCATGGCAGTAGGTTCGTCTACCTGTGCATCGATAGCTTCGTGGAGCCATCGGTTGAAAAGAGAAAGCGGGTTGTCGGGAAGATCTCCTTCCTTCAGCCCGCCTTTGGTGTACTCCTGCCGGATGGCAGCGAGGTTGATAGCCTCACTCCCGATCCCGTTTCCGTGAAGAGGGGAGTCGGGATGTGTGGATACATGATCGGTTGACATAAGCGATTACTTTAAATTTACATCGGTACTTCTATCAGTAGTATTTTAGAGTCTTTCAGAGTTTCTATCTCAAAATTCTTGATTTCGGATATTCCCAATCCGTCGCGTCGAGTCAGGATCACATCATCTATCTTTACTTCTCCTTCGATCAGGAAAACGTAGACTCCCATATCCGTCCCATGCAGTGTATATTCAACTGTCTTTCCGGCTCCTATCTCACCCATCGAGAACCAGGTGTCCTGCAATAGTTTGGCAGGTGTACTTCCGTCAGGTGATAGTATGAAGGCCAGTTCGTCTTTTTTCAGTAATCCCCGGATGTCATAATCCTGATAGAGGGGATGAGTGTTCCGTTCTTTCGGTATGATCCATATTTGCAGAAATTCTACCGGTTCCGATTTGCTGCCGTTCATCTCGCTATGATAAATGCCTGTACCGGCACTCATCACCTGAATATCGCCTACAGTAATGGTACGACTGTTCTTTTTACTGTCGCCATGTGCCAGAAGACCCTTTAAAGGTATGGAGACGATTTCCATATTTTTATGGGGATGGGTCTGAAAACCTTCACCCGGGGCTACCCGGTCATCGTTCAGTACCCTCAGAGCACCGAAATGAACCCGTTCGGGATTGTAATATTCGTCAAAGCTGAAACTGTGATGGCTGTCGAGCCAGTCGTATACGGATCGTCCGCGGGTATCTGAGCGGTGAACTACTTTTTTCATGATGTATATCCTTTCTTTTATAAATAGATTTTATAAACCAAACAATCGGGGGATGTAAATAGTTTGAGACGTTCACTTTTTATAGGAATCAGAAGCTACAATAAGGAAATAGAAAAGAAATGGACAACTCTCTGAAAGTCGGCAAACAGAAAAGAGTTGAATACGTTCGGTAAATAAGAGATAGAAAAAATTTTGTTGTCAATATCATTATCTTATTTTTGTGCTTCTAAAATTAGCCAATAGATAAGAGATATGAGAAAGTTATTGTATGTTATTCTGTTACTACTTTTCCGTTTATTGATGTTTCCGGGGGCTGTTTGTGCCGAAATACTCTCTTTGCCGGACAGCTTGATAACAGATGATAACGTATATAAATATACTTTCTCCGATTTTGATAAGGCACAGCAGGTTATGGAACAATTGAGAAAGCGGAAATCTCTTTCCATGTTCCGGATGGATGTGGTGGAAGGTGATTTATATTTCAATGTCGGCCAATATTATAAGGCGTTGAAGTTCTATAAGCGTGCTTTGGACAGTGACTCGGTGCGCAATAATGATAAGAACTATATGGAACAGGTGCATCGCATGATCTCTTGTTACGACTGTTTGCATAATGAAAATAAAAAATCGCTGTATGTCTATTTACTTTTAAAAAGGGCAGAGCAGTGCGGGGATAAAGCCATGCAGTCCGTTGCTTTGTTCAATATGGGTAAAATGCTGTATTATCAGGGTAATAAGGAGAAGGGATATGAATATCTGGAACAGGCGATTGAAATGATGTCAAAGACGGACTATCGGTATAAATACGATAATCTGCGTTATGATTACAACACTTTACTGATATTCCAGAAGTCGGACAGGCGTAATGAGGAGGCTCTCAGGACACTGGCTGCGTTGGAAAAGGTGGTGACCGAAGAGACCGGCAGTGAAACTCCGATGGAGGGGTTGAGTGCAAAGGAGAAAAAAGCAATGTATGCCCATTATGCTGTCGTTCTTTTTCGGTTGGGGCAGGCGGAAGAGGCCGAACGTTACTACCGGAAATTCCTGGCGGCAAGTGAGGAATATGACCGTGACGATTACCTGATTATGCCTTATTTGTTCGACAGGAAGATGTATGACCAAGTGATCCGGATGAATGCCGCCCGTGAGAAGATGTATATCATGCGGGGGGATACGGTGAACTATTACATGACTACGATCAAGAGATCTCTTGGATGGGCTTATCGTGATAAGGGCGATTACCGTACTGCTGCAAGATATTTTGAGCAGTTGGCTGTGTTGCGCGACAGCATTAAGAATCGTGAACAAAAAAGTGCGGCATTGGAATTGGCAGCTGTTTATGAAACGAACGAAAAGGATTTGTTCATCCAGCAGCAGGCGGCTGATATGCAAAAGAGGAACCTCTTATTGGCATTTACCCTCTGTATTGTTTTTCTGTTAGCTGTGCTTTTGTGGCGGACGATACGGCATAACCGGATTATACGTCGCAAAAATAAGGCGATGGTAGGCACTATCGAAGATTTGCTGATACATAAAGAAGAATTGTATCGGAAAAAGGAGGAGAACCTTATTCTGAAAGAGCAATTGGAGAGGGAGCAGAATTTAAGGATGTCCGCAGGTGGGGGATCGCTATCAACCGATAAGGACGGGAAAGCGGAAACAACTGTTGTTCCGGAACCTCAAGCCGGAGATGGAAATGACATACACGATAGGATATTGTTCGACAAGTTGGAACATGAGATCATTAGCCGTCAGCTCTATCTTCAGCCGGACTTTTCGAGGGAGGAACTGATCAAGACAATCTATATTCCCAAAAATAAATTTGCTCCTCTTTTCAAGCAGTATGCGGGAATGAGCTTTTCGAAGTATATTAATAATCTTCGTTTGGAGTATGCGGCTAAGATGTTAAAGAACTACCCCGATTATACAGTAGATACGATAGCCCAGGAGTGTGGCATGTCGACTCAATCTCTTTATCGCCTCTTTTCGGGAAAGTTTGGAGTGACTCCGACAGATTTTCAGGTGGGGGTACAACATATTAATAATAAGAATATTACTGAGGATAAGTGAAAAAATGAGAGACTCAAAGTGAAAAAATGAGAGAATAACCTACTCGAAATGTTTTGATTTGAAAATCCTTCCTTCTACCTTTGAACCACATCAACGAAACTGGTTTAGGTGATGTACAGTACCCAATCTGCCGGGAGGTCTCTCTCGGCAGATTATTCTCGATAAGGCTGATCGGCATATCAGACCATTAGAAAACCTTTCTTAATGAATTAATCTTTCAAAAAACACGTATTGTTATGATTGAAAAAGTATTCAAAGTGGGTGATACAATCACCATCAAACGTACCTCACAAGCAGGTACTGGTTATCGTTACGCTTTAGTACGCCTGACCGGCGGAGTTGCCCTTGTAGAGGAATTGTCAGAAGATGCCGATACTCCGGGAGGAACGTCTGTACAGTCTTTTATCTTCCGGTTTTTACAGCCGGGGCAGGTAGAGATTCAGTTTGCCTATTACCGTGACTCTGAGGAAGTGCTTTACGAAGATATATTCTCTTATGAGGTGGTTACTTCGGAGAAAGCGAACCCGATAATAGGGGGCTGGGGAGAATTCAAACCGTTGACGGATCAGGAGAAAGAGATATTCCGTACTTGCATGACATTGAAGGGTGTGGACTATACTCCTCTTCTGGTTGCCAAGCAATTGGCAAGCGGATATAACTACCGCTTTATCTGTATGACTGAATTACTAATCCGCGAACCCAAGTATGGTTTTGCCAAAGTCACTATTTATGCTCCGCTGAGAGGAGAACCCATATTAGAGAGTATTATAGAGTGTTGACTCTGAACGGAGGAACCGAAAATCCATAATAGAGTAGGAACTTGATTTAAAAAGAAATAGTTATGAGTCAATTATATTTTTCGTCTAAGAAAAGGAATAATGGTTCTATTCTTCAAATAAGAGGCCATTATTATGCAAACAATAGAAATGATTGTTTTCAACCCATCGGACAGCTTAGTCCTATTTCGTTTAATGCCGTAAAAGGAAATCAGTTATTGATTACATTGAATGTTCCAGATACGTGGTGTGACAAGGCGGGTGACGGAGCTTGGTTTGCCATCTCTGTGAATGATGAAATAAAAAGCAGAGGTGTATATTATAGTGGCAAGGATGGGCAACGCGTCCCTATCACATTGCAAACGGTTGTCGATGTAGAAGAGGACCATAGTTATATTATAAAAGGATTGTGGTGTAACGAAAGCGGGACTGAAAATCGGAATTGTAATATCGGTGAATTTTCGGAAACCGTACTGACCGTTTTGGTACTTGATTGACGAACAGCCATCCCGGACATTATGCGTTAAAGTCCGGGCAAACCTGATAAGGTCTGCCGCTTCTTTCGCAGGAAGCGGTGGCACTATTGCAACCGAAGCTTCTTTTTGATGCCTTTAGGCATTGCTCAACTTGACTTCGTTCACCAAAAGCTTCTGATTTTTGAAATCCCGTATATTCTCCAGAGTCGTTGCTGCGATGTTGGCCAGCGCTTCACGGGTAAAGAAAGCCTGATGGGAGGTTACGATTACATTATTGAACGACAGCAAGCGTGCCAGTACATCGTCGTCGATGATACGGTCCGATTTGTCTTCATAGAAGTACTCGCTCTCCTCTTCATATACATCCAGTCCGGCCGAACCGATCTTTTTATTTTTCAGTCCCTCGATCAGTGCATTGGTGTGGATCAGTTGTCCACGGCCGGTGTTGATGATCATCACGCCGTCTTTCATCTTACTGATGGAGTAGTCGTTGATCAGATACTTGGTTTGCTCCGTGAGGGGGCAGTGTAGTGAGATGATGTCCGAACTGTGATACAACTCGTCGAGTGTGGTGTATACTATTTGATTCTCTCTGGCAAAGTTGTAATCCGGATAAAGGTCATACGCCAGTATGTTCATGCCGAACCCTTTTAATATATGTATCAGTATTTTGGCTATCTTTCCCGTACCGATGATACCGGCTGTCTTTCCATGCATATCGAAGCCTAACAGTCCGTGCAGTGAAAAGTTTCCATCCCGGGTGCGCCATGATGCCCGTGGAATTTTCCGGTTGAGCGAGAGCATCAGTGCCACTGTATATTCGGCTACTGCGTATGGAGAATAGGCAGGAACACGAACGACGGTTACACCGTTTTCGGCTGCAGCTTTCAAGTCTACATTATTATAACCAGCACAACGAAGGGCGAGTAGCTTTACTCCGTTGGCAGCCATTGTTCTGATTACTTCGGCATCTGCGGTATCGTTGACAAAGATGCAGACGGCATCCACTCCCTGAGTCAGCAATACGTTGTGTCGGTTCAGATGACCTTTGAAAAATCGGAGTTCGAATCCGAATTCCTTGTTTTTCTCGTTGAAGGAAGTTTCATCATAAGGTTTGGTACCAAAAAATGCGATTGTATATGCCATAATTTTCTTATTTACATTCTATAATAATAGAACGTTTATGGGGGGAGTAATGTTTGTGTCTGGGGGTGGCATTTCTTTCTCCGGATTCTTATTCGTTTCAGTAGAAACAGTTTGTGTTTTCAATTAATTTGTTTGTGAAATGGAAATTAGGTGCACAAAAATATTCGTCATGTGCAATATTATTGTACCTTTGCGCCCGAAATAACTTAAAAAAGATTTAGATGAGAAAATTATTCTTGATTAGCATCGGGTTGCTAATCGTTTCAACTTCAACTTTTGCGGGAGGTCTCCTGACGAATACCAATCAGCACGTATTGTTTTTGAGAATGTTGGCTCGTGATGCTTCTACACAAATTGACGCAGTATATTCCAATCCGGCGGGTGTGGCTTTCATGGAAAACGGCTTCCACTTGTCACTCAACGGACAGAGTGCGTTCCAGACAAGAACTATCACTTCTACTTTCGCTCCGTTTGCAGGGTTTGGAGGAAACGCTACCAAAGTATATAAAGGAGAAGCTTCGGCTCCGTTCATTCCCAGTGTATTTGCAGTATATAAGAAGGATAAGTGGGCATTTTCGGGGAATTTTGCGGTAACCGGTGGTGGCGGTAAGGCTACTTTTAATGAAGGGCTGGGTTCATTTGAGTCATTGGTATCTGTAGTACCCGGCATGTTGGTAGCTGCGGGCAATGAAATGGTGGATAAAGGTGTTCTGCCGATTAACATTTTTAATGGAACCAATAAATACTCTGTTGACAGCTACATGCGTGGTAAGCAAATGATTTTTGGCCTTCAGCTGGGTGCCACATATAGAATCACAGATTACTTGTCTGCATTTGCCGGTGTGCGTATGAACTACGTAAGCAATGGTTACGAAGGACACATTCGTAACATCGAGGCTAACATCGGTGGTGGAGAAATGGTAAACGTGAATAAGTATTTCAGTGATTATGCTAAGCAGGCCAGAACAGCCGCAGATGCTTATCTGGCTGCAAATGATCTGGCTAATTATGCAAAATATGATGCCATTGCAAAAGAAGCAACCAAGGTTGCCGGACTGACGGCCGATAAAGAACTGGATTGTGACCAAACCGGTTGGGGAGTAACTCCTATTCTGGGTCTGGACTTTAAGATGAATAAATGGAACATCGGTGTGAAATACGAGTTTAACACCAAATTGAATGTAGAGAACAAGACCCGTATAGATAATACAGGACTGTTTGCGAATGGGGTAAATACTCCGCATGACATTCCGGCTCTGCTGACAGTAGGTGTTTCTTATGAAATTCTTCCTGTACTTCGTGCTTCAGTTGGCTATCATCATTTCTTCGACACCAATGCACGTATGGCCGATGCTAAAGATCCTGTGACCGGTCAGACTATGGGCAAACAGCATTTCATCAAACAGGGTACCAACGAGTATCTGGGAGGTATCGAATGGGATGTGTGTAAATGGGCTCAGGTAAGTGCCGGTATGCAACGTACCAAATATGGTGTGGGTGATAATTATCAGAGTGATATGAGTTTTGCAGTCAGCTCTTATTCATACGGTTTCGGTGCCGGATTCGATATTGCGAAGAACCTGAAATTAAATGTCGCTTATTTCTGGACCGATTACGATAAATATACAAAAGAGACTCCTAACTATGGGGGTACCGGAATCGCCGGAAAAGATGTCTTCACCCGTACCAACAAAGTGTTCGGTATCGGTCTCGACTATAAGTTCTGATGCAACCCTTATAGGCTAATCTTTATTTATATAAACCTCAAAAAGGGATCGGATAGACTAAATTATCCGGTCCCTTTTTTTGATATACTGCTTAATTGAATTTATCTTTGTTTTTCTAATCCCGCAAGATATGAAAAACACATTTATTCTTTTCCTCGTTGCTCTGAGCTTTGTTTGCAGCTCTTGTAATCGGACTCCCTCTGTGGAAGAGCCCGATGTTCTGAAAGTAGAGTTGAAGGAAACTCCTGTTTCTGTTTCCGATTTCTTTTCTAAAGTTGAAGTGATTCCGTTGGAAACTTCGGACAGTTGTCTGCTGGCCAGAATCTTGAGAGTACGGGTTTCCGGGGATACTACTTATATATTGACTCAGGATTATCCCACCTTCAGGCATATCACGTTGATGGCTTTTGACAAGAAGGGGAATTACCTTCGTTCTATCGGGCGAGTAGGACAGGGTCCCGGTGAATATTCACAGGTTTATGATGCCGTTATCAGTGAGCAGCGGAACCGGGTATATATGTTATCTCCTTTCGGATCGATGTATACCTATCGTTTGGATGGTTCGTTTATAGACAGAAAGATATTGCCGCAGAAAATGAACTTTCAGGAGATTGGACTGACTCCGGATGGCGATCTGCTGACGTGGTCGGCTCAGAACAAGGATGACGGGGCTTGTATCATGCGGTTGGATGCCGATTCGGCGAAGTTGATCAATGAGTTCTGGTCCGATGATTTCTGGTTGAACTGGGCTTGTAGGGATATGTTCTATTCCTATCAGGGCAAAGCTTACTTTGCTCCCGCTTTTTATGAAGAGGTCTACGAACTTACGAGCGATAGCTTCCGTGTAGCCTATCGCTGGGATATGGGAGAACAGAATATAAATATAGCACAATATCATTTCAATTCGAATCCGGACACACGCAGGGAGGAGGACAGGCGGCTGAATGAATATCGTGAAACCGGTAAAATAGCCTTTAATTTCACCAATCAGTACCAAAACGGAAAGTACTATTATGCTCAATTGCTCAGCTTGGCATCCAAGCCCAAATGGAAATACACAAATCTTTTTTATCGTAAAAAGGATGGAGCCGTCTTCTATTTTGAGAAGACACGAGAGGGTATCCGAATCGATCCGGAAGTGTTAACCGAGGATTTTATGCTTTGCATCGTTCCAACAGAAGAGCTGGAGAATTATAAAAGTATCCTTCCCGAGGAAGAATATCGGGTGCTGAGTAAAAGGGTGGAAGATGATAATCCCTGTGTGGTGAAATTTTATTTTTAGCCCCATCTCCGTAGGGTAACAACAGAGACGGGGCAGGGTTCGTCCTTAGACTTTTTTTACGTTAGAGTTCGGAGAGATTTATAAAAAGTTAGAACGAATATTGTACCAATGCATTCATACGGTTGGCATGGCGGGTATTGCTGCTGAAGTCTGTGCGCCAGCCCCTTAGATATTCGGCACCTACCTGCAAGTTGCTGGTTACATTCCAGAACAGGTTGGCTACCAGGTATTGGCCTTTCCGGTACATATCGGGCTCGTCGCTCGGATAGGTATGTTCCGAATAAAGACGTGACAGACTGTAAGTGCCCGATACAAAGACGTTTTTGCTGATGTTATATTGCAGCCCGGCGAACCATCCCAACATGGGGAGCGTCTGCATACGCCCTTCTTTCTCCGGATTGGGAACGATATCCACATTCAGGTTACTCAAATCATTCAGATATTGTCCGATTCCTTTTCCGTAATTCACTTGTCCGTATACCTGCCATTTCGGAGTTACGTTGAAGGAAGTCGAAGCCTGAAGGCCGTATCCGGCTTTTGAATGTGCCTTGTTGTCCACAGAACTCGAGTAAGTCATGCTGCGTACGATAGCAGCCAGTTTCAAGTGGCTGTTGGCATTCCAGTTATACTGTGCTGAAGCGGTAAAGTCCGGCATACGCTGGGTGTTGATGGTAAGATACTGGTTCGTGGTACCGTCTACCGAAGGCATTTCGACACCGACGCCGAATTTCCAATTTTTCAGTTTGTCACACATGTAGCTCAATTGGGTGGTACGATAGAAAGCTGAGCCGTTAGGGCCGGCGAAGTCGATGGTGGGCGGTAGGGCGGCCAGGTCCATAAAGTTACCATAACTGTATCCCAGAGTGAAGCCGAGGAAGGTGGCATAAGCATTTTGCAGTTCGAAGGTTTTTCCGTCTCCACGGAAGTTTGCAGCGGTGTAAACAACGAAATCCCCTAAACGTTTGGTATGTCCCACCAGCTTCAGGAAGAGGGTGGAAGTGCTGATATCCATTTGGAACTGGTTGCGGGCACGGTCGGCAGAACCTTTGTTGGGGATCAGTGCCGGATAGAAATCCACATCCTTCACAATACCTCCGAAGTCATATTCGGCAGTTGCCCGGACATATCCACCAATACCCAGTGCGAATTTTCCTTGTCGGTCGGTCAGTACAAAGCGTGGAGCCTTCGGTTCGTGGAAACGCGGGAGGCGTGTTTCGTTCATTATCCGGATAATCTCGTCTCCGGCTTTGTTTGTCGATACAAACATCACGGAGTTCGGTTCTTCATCTTCGATGATTACTTTTTTCTGGGCATGTGCCGCTAAAGGCAAGAGTCCCAGTCCGAGTAGCATAGCTACAGATCTAAAAAATGTTTTCATTATAAGTTAAGTTTTAGGTGAATTGCCCTATTGAACAACTTAAATGGGAAATGGTTGAGGGGGCGAGGGAAAAATCGCCAAATTATGCGGAAGAATTGCTATAGCATAGACCGTTTAAAATGCGAATCTTTGCATATTCGATAATTAGAAAGGAAAAAGAGCAATGGAAAAGATGAATATTACCCATAAGATAGTGGCTATGCAGCCCGAACTGGAGCATTTTGCGTATAAATTGACTGCCGACAGGGAGTCGGCCAATGATCTGGTACAGGATTGTCTGTTGAAGGCATTGGACAACAAAGAGAAATTTGTGCATACCCAGAATTTCAAGGGATGGATGTATACCATCATGCGCAATATCTTTATCAATAATTACCGTAAGTCATTGCGCGAAGTAGACATGACCGACTCTACTTATAATCTCTATGCGCAAACCATGACGGAAGGCGAGGAAGGGAACCGGTTTGAGACGATCTACGACCTGAAGGAGCTCTACAAAGTGATCAATGCCGTTCCCGAAGACCTGAAGAAGCCTTTTATGATGTTCGTGGCCGGGTTCAAGTATCGTGAGATAGCCGAGAAGATGGATTTACCGGTAGGGACTATCAAGAGCCGTCTGTTCCTGATCCGTAAAAGATTGCAGCAGGATTTGAAAGATTTCTCGTAAAGGATAACGGTTTAGGCACGTTAAGTGATCATTGTATGATGTCCTATTCTGACGGGGCATTACATTATATGTTATTCCGATAACAATATATGTAATGCCCCGTTACATATATTGTTATTTTGTCGATTAAAAAAGAATTGTTACCTTTGCCGCCCGAAAACGTATGATGCCGTGAATAACGGTCGTGTATTCTAGAACACCACGTAAAAAACAGGAATTATGAAAGAAAAAGTATCCGTACCCTTCATGTTGCTCGGCATTCTGTTCAATGTTTGCCTGATTGCAGCCAATCTTCTTGAAACCAAAGTTATTCAGGTAGGCAGTATCACTGTTACTGCCGGATTGCTGGTATTTCCCATCTCTTACATTATCAACGACTGTATAGCCGAAGTATGGGGGTTCAAAAAAGCCCGTTTGATTATCTGGAGTGGCTTTGCCATGAACTTCTTTGTAGTAGCCCTCGGACTGATTGCCGTGGCATTGCCGGCGGCCCCTTTCTGGGAAGGCGAACAGCATTTTGATTTTGTATTCGGCATGGCCCCCCGTATCGTAGTAGCCAGTCTGCTGGCTTTTCTGGTCGGTTCGTTCCTCAATGCCTACGTCATGAGTAAAATGAAAGTGGCCAGTGGCGGACGTAACTTTTCCGCCCGTGCCATTTGGTCGACGGTGGTGGGAGAAACTGCCGACTCACTGATTTTCTTCCCCATAGCATTCGGAGGACTGATTGCCTGGCCGGAACTGCTGGTGATGATGGGTACTCAAATCGTACTGAAGTCTCTCTACGAAGTGATTATTCTTCCGATTACCATCCGTGTCGTGAAAGCCGTTAAGCGAATTGACGGAAGCGATGTCTACGATACGGACATCTCCTACAATGTACTGAAGGTAAAGGATATCTGATAGGAGAATTTAAAACAACATTTTCAAGAATATAAATGATGAAAAATGATTCAGCAGTAGTCCTGTTCAGTGGTGGACAGGATTCGACAACATGTCTCTTCTGGGCGAAGAAACACTTTAAGAAAGTATATGCGCTCAGTTTCCTGTACGGGCAGAAGCATGCACACGAAGTGGAGTTGGCCCGGGGAATAGCCGAAAGGGCAGGAGTGGAATTTCATGTAATGGATACCTCTTTTATCGGAAGCCTTGGTAGCAATTCATTGACAGATACCAGTATCTCGATGGACGAAGACAAGCCCAAAGATTCATTTCCGAATACTTTTGTGCCGGGACGCAACCTGTTTTTCCTGAGCATTGCCGCTGTCTTTGCCCGTGAGCAGGGAGCTTTCCATCTGGTTACGGGAGTTTCACAGACCGATTATAGCGGTTATCCCGATTGCCGGGATTCGTTCATCAAGTCGCTGAATGTCACCTTGAACCTGGCGATGGATGAACAGTTCGTCATTCACACTCCGTTGATGTGGATCGATAAAGCCGAAACCTGGGCGCTGGCGGACGAACTCGGTGTGTTCGATCTTGTGCGGAACGAGACACTGACCTGTTACAACGGGATTCCCGCCGACGGATGCGGACATTGTCCGGCATGTAAGTTACGCAAGCAGGGACTGGAAGAGTATTTAAGTAAAAGAAACCGTTAATTATTAATAGATTATGACCGAATTGAAAGAGCAGCTTTCTTTGTTGGGAAGAAAGACCGAATATAAGCAGGATTATGCTCCCGAGGTATTGGAAGCCTTCGATAACAAACATCCTGAGAATGATTACTGGGTACGTTTCAACTGTCCGGAGTTTACCAGCCTATGCCCCATAACCGGACAGCCGGATTTTGCGGAAATACGTATCAGCTACCTGCCCGATGTGAAGATGGTGGAGAGTAAGAGTCTCAAACTTTATCTGTTCAGTTTCCGCAATCACGGTGCCTTTCACGAAGACTGCGTAAACATAATCATGAAAGATCTGATCCGCCTGATGGATCCTAAATACATTGAAGTGACCGGCATCTTCACCCCTCGTGGCGGCATTTCGATTTATCCGTATGCCAATTACGGTCGTCCGGGGACGAAATACGAAGAGATGGCAACCCACCGGTTGATGAATCATGAATAGGGGATGACCCTATTCATGGTGATAGGGCCCGCCGTTCAGTATGGTCATGGCCCTGTATATCTGTTCTACAAAGATCAGGCGGATCATCTGGTGCGAAAAAGTCATTTTTGACATGGATATCTTTTCGTGTGCCGCGTCATATACCTTTTGTGAAAAGCCATAAGGTCCTCCTATAATAAATACCAGGCGTTTGTTGACGTTTACCAACTTCTTCTCCATCCAGCGGGCAAACTCCACCGACCGCATCTCTTTTCCGTGTTCGTCCAGCAACACAACCACGTCTCCCGGCTGAAGGGCTTTGGCTATCAGTTCGCCTTCCTTCTCTTTCTGTTGCTCGGGTGTCAGGCTTTTCGTATTTTTCAATTCTGGAATTACCTCCATATCGAAAGAAATGAAGTGTTTGGTACGCTCTATGTAATCGTTGATTGCAGTGATATAATGCTGCTCTACAGTCCGTCCTACGACGATAAGGGTTGTTTTCATTCAAGTGCAAACTCTTGTTTATTGCACAAAAATAAGAAAAAAATATTGTTTTTAGCATTAAATACTTACCTTTGCGTATCGATAATACTTGTGATTATGAAAAAACGGGTACTTTTATGGATGGCCGGACTCGTATTCGCTGTAACTTCGCTCTTCGCACAGGACATACCGGTGGGCGTGGTCGTTGCGTTTAAGAAAGGAAACTCCCAAGAGCTGAACAGGTATTTGGGAGAGAAGGTGAATCTGGTGATTCAGAATCGCTCGGAGAGTGTAGACAGGCAGGCAGCTGAAGGAACACTTGCCGCTTTTTTCAGTAGCAATAAGGTCAGTGGTTTTAATGTAAACCATGAAGGTAAGCGGGATGAATCGAGTTTTATTATCGGTACCCTGACCACTGCCAACGGCAATTTCCGGATAAACTGCTTCTTCCGCAGAGTACAGAACAAATATTTAATAAATCAAATAAGAATAGATAAAACCAATGAATGAGTTAATAGACAGACTGATCGATCTGGCCTTTGCCGAAGACATAGGTGATGGCGACCACACAACACTTTCCTGTATTCCCGCCACTGCAATGGGAAAATCGAAACTTTTAATCAAAGAAGCAGGCGTGTTGGCCGGCATCGAAATTGCCAAAGAAATATTCCACCGTTTCGACCCGACGATGAAAGTCGAGGTATTTATTAACGATGGTGCCGAAGTGAAACCGGGTGATGTGGCAATGATTGTGGAAGGTAAGATTCAGTCTCTGCTCCAGACAGAACGTCTGATGCTGAACGTGATGCAGCGCATGAGCGGTATTGCCACTATGACACGCAAATACGTGAAGCAGTTGGAAGGCACGAAAACACGTGTGCTGGATACCCGCAAGACTACTCCCGGACTCCGTATGCTTGAAAAAGCGGCGGTAAAGATTGGCGGCGGCGTGAATCACCGTATCGGACTTTTCGATATGATTCTCTTGAAAGACAATCATGTGGACTTTGCCGGTGGCATTGACAAAGCTATCAATCGTGCCAAGGAGTATTGCAAGGAGAAAGGAAAAGATCTCAAGATCGAAATCGAGGTGCGCAACTTCGATGAACTCCGGCAAGTATTGAGCATCGGCGGAGTAGACCGCATCATGCTCGATAACTTTACTCCCGAAAATACAAAGAAGGCTGTTGAGATGATCGGCGGAAAGTATGAAACCGAATCGTCGGGCGGCATCACGTTCGATACGCTTCGCGACTATGCCGAGTGTGGCGTAGACTTTATTTCAGTTGGTGCCCTTACCCATTCGGTGAAAGGACTCGATATGAGTTTCAAGGCATGCTGATTTCCAAACGATGAATGATCTTTAACAAGTAATGATGAACGGTGGACAAATTGTGCGTTGAGGCTGCAAGTTGTTCATCGTTTATTGTTTGAAAAAACACCTCATCGCAGATCACATTCATCGTTCACGGTTGATCGTTTGAGGACCTTGATCGTTAAAACGATTATTTTAACTTCTTTTTTCATTTTCGTTTGCAGCATTCGCTGCATCCTTGCGTCTAATAGACAAACGACGCAGACATACGTTCGATTTTAAAAAGGCAATTGACATTGGAAAACGAGATAGAACTGATAAAGGGCTGTCGGGCAGGAAAGGATTCGGCTCGGAAGGAACTTTATACCCTATACTCGAGGCAAATGCTGGCGGTATGTTTCCGCTATACGGGCGATATGGAAGCGGCGCACGATGTACTGCATGACGGTTTCATCAAAATATTCACCAACTTTTCGTTTCGTGGCGAGGCTTCGCTCGGAACGTGGGTGACCCGGGTGATGGTGACTCAGGCACTGGATTACCTGCGAAGGCAAAAGCGGGTCAGTCAGTTGGAGGTACACGAGGAACAGATACCTGACATCCCCGACCTTGCGGAAGGAGGGGAGGCAGGGCGAATTTCCGAAGAACAGTTGATGAAGTTTGTCGCAGATCTGCCCGATGGGTGCCGGACGGTTTTCAACCTTTATGTGTTTGAAGAGAAGTCGCACAAAGAGATAGCCGATATGCTGGGTATCAAAGAGCATTCATCTACTTCGCAGTTGCACCGGGCCAAGTTTTTATTAGCAAAAAGGATTAAAGAATATAGAAACCATGAAGAAAGAAAATGATGAAATAACCGATCTGTTCCGTTCCCGTCTGGGAAATGCCGAAATGACCGTGCGGGACGGTTTCTGGGAAGAACTGAATTCTGAGATGATGGTGCGCAGCCATCACCGGAAAGTAGTTTTCTTTCGTGTAGCGGCAGCAGCTTCCGTACTGCTGGTATTGGCTGCTTCGTCGGCTGCTTTCTGGTTCTTCTCTCCGAAAGCGGAGATAGAAGAAGCTTTTACTCAAGTGGCGGTTGTCAGCGGAAATACAACACATCTGGATGGAGACGTGGTGAAACAGGATTTTACCCCTATGCGCTCCGAACCGGTTCTGGGTAAACCGGCTCCCAAGCGTTCCGGTGTTTTGGCACAATCATCGGGAGAGGAAGATGATTCGGTATCGGTTACGGTCTCCATGTCATTCAGTTTCTCTTCTACGACTACACGCAGGAGACAAAATAATCATCCGGACAAAAGTTATTGGCAAGCTGGTGGAGAAGGTGGGGCTTTGGCAAGTTCTGCTGATGGACCCCGGCCGGACGATCACACAGTTGTGGCGGACAAATCGAGGACATGGGCTGTGAAAGCTGCTGTGGGTACCGCTTTGCCTGCCGCTAACGGTAAGTACAAGATGCCCGTAACTGCCGGACTGACGGTAGAGAAAAAAATAAATAAACATTTAGCCGTTGAAACCGGTTTATTGTATTCAAACCTGCGTGCCGAACAGAATCTGCATTATCTGGGAATTCCCGTAAAACTGAATGTGACGCTGGCGGAAACTCCCAAATTTGATCTATATGCTTCGGTAGGCGGAGTTGCAGATAAGTGCATAGCGGGAGCACCGGATAACAGTTTTAAGAATGAACCTGTGCAGCTGGCTCTGACTGCGGGCGTAGGAATGAATTATAAGATTAATGATAAACTGGCTTTATTTGCCGAACCGGGAGTAACGCACCATTTCAAGACAGACTCCAAACTGGAAACAGTACGTTCGGCGAGGCCTACGAATTTTAACCTGATTTGCGGTCTGCGTATGACCTATTAACCATTTAGTACGGATGTTATGAAAAAAACATTTTTAATGCTGCTCACACTTGTTCTGTCATTGCTTACTTGCGTAAGTTGCAGCGAAGAGACATTAGATTACAACAACCCCGATGTAGACCTTTTCGTAAGGCAACTCAAAGCGGGAAATTATAATACCAAGAGTCCGAAGGGCTTTGTAGAAGTACCTAAATTTACGGAGAAGGATATTCCGACATTGCTCAATTATGCCGAAGATCTGACTTTGATCACTTCTTTTCCGCTGCCGCCGGTGTCTGCTTATTATAGTGGTAAGGTCCGCTTGGGTGAATGTATGTTGTGGGTTGTGGAAACCATCCGGTTAGGTCATTATGCTTCGTTTGGTTGCAAAATGGTGAGAGCCAATGCCGAGAACTATGAAGGTATCTATTTCCTGACTGATGAAGAGTTGCTCGATGCTGCTGCCCGATACCGTCGCTGGTGGGAAAACAGACAGTATCCTCGTACGGCATGGACCATCGACGCATGCTTTGACGAGCCCCTTTGCGGAAGCGGATACCGTTGGTGGTAAAAAATTAAATCAGATGAAACGTATTGTCTTTCTGATGCTGTCTTTAGGGATGGCAGTGACCCTTCATGCCCAATGGACCGCGAAAGATTCGGTGAATCTGCAGCGCATCCTGAATGGCAAAGAGGATATTAAGCTGAATATGGATGCTGTGAAACAGATTGATTTCAACAGTTCGCCGACTGTTCCTAAAATGTCGAAGGAACGGCCCGGTCTGAGATTGGATGAAACGCTTCCGCAGGTACTTGAAAAGAAGAAGGTGGTGCTGACCCTCCGTCCCTATACGGCCAATACCAAATATAATTGGGATCCTATTTATCAAAAGAAGATTCGGGTAGATGCCGATACATGGAGGGGAGATCCGTTTGTCGAGTTGTATCAGACGGTTCCTTCCAACTGGGCTAAGAATGTATATGATAAAGGTATACGCAGTTCATACGAAGAAATACGTTCCAGTGGATTGAGGCATAATCTGTTTGGCGAACGTGCCAATGGAATGATGGTGCCTACGCAGAGCATGGTACATACCTCTGCCATGAAACTTGGAAAAAGCGGTGTGACCGTGAATGGAGGTACGATTGGCGGACTTGATTTAATGACCATTTTTACAAAGGACTTCTGGGACAAGAAGGGACGCAACCGGAGATCGCGCACGTTGGAGGTGCTGAAGGCTTATGGCGATTCAACAACAGTGCTGCTTCCTGAACCGATTGTGCACTGAATTTGTTAAAAGATAAACAAAGGCATCCTTGTTCCTTTTTCAAAAAACGATATAACTATGAACAGAATTTCTTCTCTTTTCGGTATTCAGTATCCCATTATTCAGGGAGGTATGGTGTGGTGTAGCGGCTGGAAGCTTGCTTCGGCTGTCAGTAATGCCGGTGGTCTGGGACTGATAGGCTCCGGTTCGATGTATCCCGACGTTTTGCGTGAACATATTCGTAAATGCCGGGCGGCTACCAACAAACCTTTCGGGGTAAATATTCCGTTGATGTACCCACAGATAGAGGAAATCATGAACATCGTGGTGGAGGAAGGCGTCAAAATCGTATTTACCTCCGCCGGAAATCCGAAAACGTGGACCGGATGGTTGAAAGAGCGCGGTATCACAGTGGCACATGTCGTTTCTTCCTCCAAATTTGCCATGAAATGTGAAGAGGCGGGAGTCGATGCCATAGTGGCTGAAGGATTTGAAGCCGGCGGACATAACGGGCGGGAAGAGACTACAACGCTTTGCTTGATTCCGGCAGTGCGTGAAGCCACCACTTTACCTTTGATTGCAGCCGGAGGCATTGGTACGGGAGAGGCGATTTTTGCCCTGATGGCGTTGGGGGCCGAAGGAGTTCAGATGGGCACCCGTTTTGCTTTGACGGATGAAAGTTCGGCAAGCGACATTTTTAAAGAGTATTGCTTGCGGCTGAACGAAGGCGATACCAAATTATTGCTCAAAAAACTCGCACCGACCCGGCTTGTGACCAATTCGTTTCGTGATAGGGTAGAGGCCGCTGAAGGACGGGGGGCTTCTGCCGAGGAACTTCGTGAACTGTTGGGTAGAGGTCGTGCCAAGAAAGGAATCTTTGAAGGAGACCTGGAGGAAGGAGAACTCGAGATAGGACAGGTTGCTGCCCTGTTCCGCCGTAGACAAAGTGTGGACGAAGTGATGAAAGAACTTTTAGAAGGATACCGGAGGGCTTCGGACAAGATACGTTCTGCCGGGTTATAAACAGTGCCGGGAGAAGCACTGCGGATTTCACCACGGGGTAATCACAGGGTAGAATAATGACGCTTAACCCTCTGTTACTCCGTGGTGAAACTCGTTTATTCTAAGTTCAATTGCTCGTATTTCAGGCCGAATACATCGGCTATCGCTCGATATACCACTTTCCCTTCTACCACATTCAGACCTAAAGCCAGCGCCCGATCTTCCTTGCATGCCTTTCTCCATCCTTTGTTTGCCAATGCTATGACATAGGGCAGAGTGGCGTTGGTCAATGCCAATGTAGAGGTGTAAGGCACTGCCCCCGGAATATTGGCTACAGCATAATGTACGATTCCATCGACTACATACGTCGGTTCACTATGAGTTGTGGGATGCGAAGTCTCGAAACATCCTCCCTGGTCGATGGCTACATCTACCAATACCGTACCCGGTTGCATCATTTTCAGCATATCACGGGTGATCAGGTGCGGAGCCTTGTCTCCCGGAATCAGTACCGAACCTACTACAAGATCCACGTCCGGCAACTCTTTTTTCAGCCTCACTTCCGAGGCATATAGTGTTTTTACATTTTTCGGTAACGTCTCGCTCAGGTAGCGAAGACGGCTCAGGTTGATGTCTGCAATTGTGACATCGGCTCCCAATCCGGCTGCCATCTGGGCCGCATTACTACCTACGATCCCTCCACCCAGGATTAACACTTTTGCCGGCTTTACCCCCGGTACACCACCCGGCAAAATGCCTTTTCCACCTTGTGGCTTTTCCAGAAAACGGGCACCTTCCTGTATGGCCATGCGTCCTGCTACTTCACTCATAGGTATCAGCAGCGGGAGAGAATGGTCGGCTTTTTCCACTGTTTCGTAGGCCAGGCAGACCGAGCCGTTCTCTATCATGGCAAGAGTCAACTCTCTATCGGAAGCGAAATGGAAATAAGTGAACAACAACTGTTCTTTGCGGATCAGTCTGTACTCCGGTGCGATAGGTTCTTTTACTTTTACTATCATCTGGGCCATAGCGTATGTCTCTTCCATAGTGGGCAGTATTTGTGCTCCTACGGCTGTATATGCCTCGTCCTGAAAACCACTGTTCTCTCCTGCGGTGTGCTGTATGTATACAGTATGTCCGCGTTTCACTAACTCGGCGACTCCCGAGGGCGTCATGCCCACACGGTTCTCGTTGTTCTTAATCTCCTTAGGTACTCCGATAATCATAACGTTACTCTATTAAGGGTTAAACATGGCACAATGTAGGAAAATTCTGCTTACGTTGTTATCCATGTAGGGATGTTTTACAGCAGAATGATAGTAGGGTGGCGGATAGGAATAAAATCCACCCTTCTGTTTTCTAATATGGCAGGAATGATGTATTTTTGCAAAGATTCCATTTTTAAGCAAACTACATGAAACAGTATATAGTTGCCTTGATGCTTGCCTGCAGCATTCAGGGACATTCACAAGATGTGAAGCAGGCTACTTTTGTTCCTCCATTTGACTTTACACTGACTCTGAGCGGCAACTTCGGAGAAATCCGGGCTAACCATTTTCATGGAGGGCTCGATTTCAAGACTCAGGGTGTCATTGGCAAACCGGTACGTGCGCTCGCCGACGGATATATTTCCCGTATTCGCGTCACCAATGGGTCGGGACATGTACTCGATGTGGTGTATAACAACGGTTATACGACAATCAACCGACACTTGAGCGGTTTCATGCCCGATATTGCCCGGAGAGTGGAGAAACTGCAATATGAAAAAGAAGATTGGGAAGTCGAGATTGTTCCCGAGCCGGGTGAATATCCGGTGAAGGCCGGGCAGCAAATAGCCTGGAGCGGTAATACCGGTTATTCATTCGGTCCGCATCTGCATCTGGATGTGATGGAGACCGCTACCGGTGAATCGATTGATCCGATGCCCTTTTTCAAGTCGAAAATAAAAGATAACACCGCTCCCCGGGCAGAAGGAATCATGCTGTTTCCACAGCCGGGAAGTGGGGTAGTGGGAGGGAGCCCGGAACGGCAGAGCTTCCCGATAAACACAGTGCGTCCCATCGAGGCATGGGGAGTGATCGGGTCGGGCATCAAGGCCTACGATTATATGGATGGTGTGCACAACCGTTACGGAGTGCATACCGTTGTGCTTAGAGTGGACGGTACGGAAGTGTTCTGCAGTGTGGTCGACCGTTTTTCACCGGATGAAAACCGGATGATAAACTCTTGGACCTGCGGACAATATATGAAGTCGTTTATTGATCCGGGCAATACGCTCCGCATGCTTCGGGCTTCGAACGACAACCGGGGACTGGTCACCATTGATGAAGAGCGGGATTATAAGTTTGAATACGAATTGAAGGATGCTTTCGGCAATACTTCCCGCTACCGTTTTATGGTGCGTGGAAAGAGACAGCCGATTCAGCCGCTTGGGCATCGGGAGAAATATTTCTTTGCCTGGGATAAGACGAACTTTCTGCAAGAACCCGGATTGACCCTTACCGTTCCCCGGGGAATGTTATACGATAATGTGCCTCTCAACTACGAAGTGCATTCCGACAGTGGGGCGATAGCCTATACTTATCAGCTGAATGACGAGAAAGTGCCGTTGCACGGGGGATGTGAGTTGCGTATCGGTCTCCGGCGTCAGCCGATTGCCGACAGCACCAAGTATTATGTGGCACGTGTCACTTCCAAAGGAAGTATGTACAGTGCCGGAGGTACTTACGAGGATGGATTTATGAAGACCCGAATCCGTGAATTGGGAACTTATACGGTTGCTGTAGACACAGTGCCCCCCGAAATTACCCCGGTAGGTAAGAACACCTGGGGCCGTAATGGGAAGGTCGTTTACAGGTTGAAGGACAAAGAAACCGGCATCCGTGCCTATCGTGGAACTATCGATGGAAAATTTGCCTTGTTCGGACGTCCCAACTTGACCAAATCCCATTGGGAGTGTAAGCTCGATCCTAAGCATGTCAAAAAAGGGGTACGTCACACCGTAGTAATGACTGCGACAGACGATTGCGGAAACGAAACAACGGTTCGAGACACCTTTGTCTGGTAGCTTTCCGGATAAAGACAGAATAAAGACAATGTATTAATAATTTATTATATGAAAAGAATCTTTCTCTTTGCCGCTCTTCTGACTGCGGCAGTGGCGGAAACCTTCGCCTGTACTAACTTAATTGTCGGCAAGAATGCATCTACTGACGGTTCAACCATCGTTTCCTATTCGGCCGACTCGTACGGACTCTTTGGCGAGCTGTATCACTATCCGGCAGCCACATATCCCAAAGGCACCATGATGGATATTCACGAATGGGATACCGGCAAGTATCTGGGACAGATCGAACAGGCACGCCAGACTTATAATGTAATCGGTAATATGAACGAGTTTCAGGTAACCATCGGTGAGACGACTTTTGGAGGCCGTCCCGAATTGGTGGATACGTTGGGAATTATCGACTACGGAAGCCTGATTTACGTGGGTTTGCAACGTTCGCGTACTGCCCGTGAAGCCATCAAGGTGATGACTGAACTGGTGCAGGAATACGGATATTACAGCAGTGGCGAGTCGTTCACCATTGCCGATCCCAATGAAATATGGATTATGGAGATGATAGGTAAAGGTCCCGGCATCCGGGGAGCCGTATGGGTAGCTGTCCGAGTGCCGGACGACTGCATTTCGGCACATGCCAACCAGTCGCGCATCCATCAGTTCGATATGGCTGACAAGGCCAACTGCATGTATTCTAATGACGTTATTTCTTTTGCCCGCGAAAAAGGATATTTCAGCGGTGTGAACAAAGCCTTCAGCTTTGCCGATGCTTATGCACCGCTCGATTTCGGTGCCCGCCGTTTCTGTGAAGCCCGTGTGTGGAGCTACTTCAATATGTTTACCGACCAAGGTGAAGCCTATCTGCCTTATATCCAAGGAAAGACCAATGACCCTATGCCTCTGTTCGTAAAGCCGAAACGCAAACTCTCCGTTCAGGATGTAAAGAATGCCATGCGCGACCATTATGAAGGAACCGCCCTCGACATCAGCAATGATTTTGGTGCCGGACCTTATAAAACACCTTACCGCCTCTCTCCGCTGACTTTCAAGGTAGGCGACCAGGAGTATTTCAATGAGCGTCCCATCTCTACACAACAGAGCGGTTTCGTTTTTGTGGCTCAGATGCGTGCCAATCTTCCCGATGCTGTAGGCGGTGTGCTTTGGTTTGGTACGGATGATGCCAACATGACTGTTTTCACTCCCGTATATTGTTGTACTACCAAAGCTCCGGTATGCTATACGCGTGTAGACGGTGCCGATTACATCACCTTCTCCTGGAACTCCGCTTTTTGGATTTTCAACTGGGTGGCCAACATGGTATATCCCCGCTACGATTTGATGATCGGCGATGTACGTGCTACGCAGAACGAACTTGAAACCACCTTCAACGAGGCACAGGAAGGTATTGAAGCAGCTGCTGTTAAGTTGTACGAGAAGAATCCGGAAACGGCTGTGAAGTTTCTGACCAACTATACCGACATGACAGCGCAAAGCACTTTCGATACTTGGAAACGTTTGGGCGAATTTATCATTGTGAAGTACAATGATGGTGTCATCCGTAAGATGAAGGACGGCAAGTTCGAGCGTAATGCCATTGGTCAACCCGCAGGCGTGGTACGTCCGGGCTATTCAAAGGAATTCCTTGAAGAGTATGTGAAGCAAACAGGAGAACGCTATAAGGTAACCGAATAATCGCTTCCAAAGAGTTTTCTGATTAAAAGATAGGAATTTCAAACTTATTCTTTTACATTTGTATTTTAAATAAACTAATTATTAATCTCTAAAATATAGATAGAACCATGGGGAATGAAGAACTAATCAAACAGGTGACTGAGAAAGCCGAAAAGTGGCTGACCCCGGCGTATGATGCCGAAACTCAGGCTGAAGTGAAACGCATGCTGGAGAACGAAGATAAGACAGAATTGATCGAGGCCTTTTACAAAGATCTCGAGTTTGGTACGGGCGGACTCCGTGGGATCATGGGCGTAGGTACCAATCGTATGAACATCTATACTGTCGGAGCTGCTACCCAGGGACTCTCTAACTATCTGAACGCAAACTTTAAAGATATGAAACAGATTTCGGTTGTAGTCGGATACGATTGCCGTAACAACAGTTCTCTGTTTGCCAAGATCTCTGCGGATATTTTCTCGGCCAATGGCATTAAGGTATATTTGTTCGAAGAGATGCGTCCCACTCCGGAGATGTCTTTTGCCATCCGTCATCTCGGTTGCCAGAGCGGCATTATCCTGACTGCTTCACACAACCCGAAAGAATACAACGGTTATAAGGCTTATTGGGACGACGGTGCGCAAGTACTGGCTCCGCACGATAAGGGCATTATCGATGAAGTAAATAAGATTGCTTCTGCTGCCGATATCAAGTTCCAGGGTAACCCGGATCTGATTCAGATCATCGGAGAAGATGTCGATAAGATATATCTGGATATGGTGAAGACTGTTTCTATCGATCCTGAAGCGATCGCCCGCCATAAAGATATGAAGATTGTATACACTCCGATCCACGGTACAGGCATGATGCTGATTCCGCGTGCACTGAAGATGTGGGGATTCGAGAACGTATATACCGTGCCCGAGCAGATGATTAAGGACGGTAACTTCCCGACTGTTGTCTCTCCGAATCCGGAGAATGCGGAAGCTTTGACGATGGCTCTTAATCTGGCTAAAGAAATTGATGCCGACCTTGTAATGGCTTCCGACCCGGATGCCGACCGCGTAGGTATCGCTTGTAAGAACGATAAAGGCGAATGGGTATTGATTAATGGTAACCAGACTTGTCTGATGTATCTTTATTACATCATCACTCAATATAACAAACTGGGCAAAATGACCGGTAATGAATTTTGTGTGAAAACTATCGTTACTACCGAACTGATCAAGAAGATTGCCGATAAGAATCACATTGAGATGCTCGATTGCTACACCGGTTTCAAATGGATTGCCCGTGAAATTCGTTTGCGTGAAGGCAAGAAGAAATACATCGGCGGTGGTGAAGAAAGCTATGGCTTCCTGGCTGAGGACTTTGTTCGTGATAAAGACGCTGTTTCTGCTTGCTGCCTGATTGCCGAAGTGGCTGCTTGGGCCAAGGATAACGGAAAGACTCTGTATCAGTTGCTGATGGACATCTACGTTGAATATGGATTCTCTAAGGAATTTACTGTAAACGTTGTGAAACCGGGTAAGAGCGGTGCGGAAGAGATTAAAGCCATGATGGAGAATTTCCGTGCTAACCCTCCGAAAGAGTTGGGTGGTTCGAAAGTGGTTCTGTCGAAAGATTACAAGACTCTGAAACAAACCGACGCAGCGGGCCATGTGACTGACATCGATATGCCGGAATCATCGAATGTACTGCAATATTTCACAGAAGACGGTGGAAAAGTATCTGTTCGTCCGTCAGGAACGGAGCCGAAGATCAAATTCTATATCGAAGTGAAAGGTGAGATGGGATGCCGCAACTGTTTTGCTACTGCCGATGCAGAAGCTACTGAAAAAGTAGAAGCAGTGAAGAAGTCACTGGGTATTTAAAGGAGCTATTTTAAATACTCTTTTGACGGATACTTAGCATCGTATAAATGTATCCATAATATTATTGGAATGCCTTGTTCTTCATTGGATGGGGCATTTCTTTTGGGGCTATTCTCTAAAAAGCCGAGGACTTGTGCAGTGCCTTCCACTCGGACAATGTCTCCTATCCGCGTGCTGATTTTTCCCGTTTCTACAATGATAGGGAGAGTGACAGGGAAACGATCACTGTCGTTTTCCTGGATAAATAGTTCTCAGGACCTGGCGAGAACTTATTTTTTCCATCGAATGCAAACCGACAGTCAATTACTTGGGTACTGTCATAGAGGGATGTGCTGTGAATTGTTTTTTAATTATACTTTCTTCTTTGTATTTTATTTATTCGGCTGAAGTTCTATTTCTATATTTTTACGGTACTTTTAGTCGTAGTCCAAAGGTCTTTAACTTAGAGATATTGCCTGAGACACTTATATAACTTTGCGACTTGAGGTGCTGATATATTCATAACATTACTTTAGAATATGAACTCTTATTTGCACTTTATCCTTGATGCTGAATCAGTCTAGGTTCAGAAGATCTATTAGAATATAACTAATAGAAGTATGGCTTTCTCCGTCAGTGAGTATAAATCTGTTTTTTCACGAGTATGTATCCTCCATCCTAAAAAAGTGGTTAATGTGTTGATAGTGTATAAGTAAAGTTTTTTGCAAATTATAAATGATAATTAGCCATTTTACTATCATAATATATAATATTATATATTAAAATCTTTTTAAATGTTCTTTGTTTAATAATTAATTTGTGACCTTCGCACGTCAAAGATACACAACGAAATGAAGGAGTCTTGTGCGATGTTTATGAAAATATTTTTAGAACCTTTTAATCCTATGTAATGCATATTAAGACTAATCCGAAAGATAAAATGTCTTTTAATCAGCTATATAATGATTATCAGACACGTTTTTTGAATTTTGCTAATACCTATGTCAGAGATTGGGATGTAGCGGAAGATATAACAACAGAGGCGTTAATTTATTATTGGGAAAACAGAAATACTTTATCTGAAGTATCCAATATTCCTGCATATATACTTACCATCATAAAAAACAAAAGTCTTAATTATCTTCGTCATTTGCAGATACGGGAAGAACATTCTGAAAATATTAGAAAATATATTGAGTGGGAACTCAATGCACGTATCGTTTCTTTAGATGCTTGCGAACCTTATGAACTTTTAGTCAAAGAGATGCAAGAGCTGATTCAGCAAACTTTGGATAAACTGCCGGAGCGTACACGCAAAATATTTATTTTAAGCCGTTATGAAAACAAATCGTATAAGGAGATTGCTGCTCTAATGAATATGACAACCAAAGGTGTAGACTTTCATATTTGTAAAGCTTTAAAGGCATTACAGATTAACCTAAAAGATTATTTTCCATTATTTCTTTATTTTTTGATGAAATTTCACTAGGATACCTTTCCCATGAAGTGCCTTATACATAAAGGGACATTAATACATTGTCATGGACAAAGATTTACTATATAATTTTTATAAAGGAAAGGTTTCCATAGAAGAAGGACAAAGGGTCAAGGCTTGGGTAGAAGCATCAGACGAAAACGAGCGCGCCTTCTATAGGGAACGTAAAATTTTTGATGCCTTGATGCTTAATAATCCGCTTCCGGTAAAGAAAACCTCTTTTTTCAATTTTACACATTATAAAAAAATAGAGTGGCTGAAAATTGCCATGACTGTAATATTGACATTTCTGCTTAGTTATTTCTATCAGGAGTATAAAGCCGGTCTGGATTCAGTGGCAATGAGTACGATTTCTGTTCCTGAAGGACAAAGAACCAATGTCACATTACCCGATGGTAGTAATGTTTGGTTAAATGCATGTACAACGATACAATATCCGACTTCTTTTAACAGCCGGGAGCGTTTCGTTATACTAAAAGGAGAAGCTTATTTTGATGTGAAAAAGAATAAAAGCAGACCGTTTATAGTGCACACAGACGCTTATAGCATCGAAGTATTAGGTACGAAGTTTAATGTGGATGCATATCCGGAAACAGAAAAATTTGAAACTACATTGATGCATGGCAGTGTTAAGGTCACTTTGAAAGCAGATTCATCGCAAACAGTAATATTAAAGCCTGATCATAAATTGTCATTAGAAAAAGGACGGTTTGTAATGACTAAAGTGGAAGATTATAATCCTTATCGATGGAAAGAAGGGCTTATCTGTTTCTCTGACGAATCTTTTCCTAATATTATGAAAGACTTTGAAAAGTATTACGGAGTGAAAATAGTGATAGAGAATAAAAATGTATTGCAGATTAATTTTACGGGGAAATTCAGACAAACCGACGGAATAGATTATGCGCTTCGTATCTTACAGAAAAATATAGATTTCCAATATGAGAAAGATAATGAAAAACAAATTATCTATATAAAATAAAGTATTAATTCTTAAAAGCGAAATGCCTATGAAAAATGATCTAAGTTAACCTATTGAGAATGCCGATAGGTGTTCCCGCACCTACCGGCATAAGAAATCAACACAATTTTTTATTAAAAATGTATCAATTTAAAATCTATACAAAGGTATGAAAAATAACACTTTGTCGGGGTCATATTACCCTAAAAATCCCCAAATAAAACATTTTTTTAGAATTATGAGAATTACATTGTTCCTATTGATGGCATGTGTTTTTTCTTTATATGCCGGAAATTCCTATTCTCAAAATACAAGAGTTAGTTTTGCCATGGATAATGTAGGACTCAATAAGGTCCTAGAGGAGATAGAGAGTCAGACGGATTATCTTTTTATTTATAATAGTCAGATAAATGTTAATAAGCTAGTTACTATTAAGGCAAATAAGCAGACGGTTTCAAAGGTATTGGATCAAATATTACAGAACACTGGTATTGAATATAAATTGGAAGGCTCGCATATTATATTAGAAAAAAAAGTAGAAGAAGTTCACAATAACTCGTCTGCCGTTCAGCAACAGCAAACTAAAAAGATAACCGGAAAAGTTGTCGATAAGACAGGAGAGGCTATTATTGGAGCGAATGTCAAAATACAAGGTACAGATAAAGGAACTATTACTGATCTCGATGGTAATTTTATCTTGGAGGTTGCTCCAAAGGATGTGCTTGTTATCAGTTACATAGGCTATTTGGATACGAAAGTTCCCATAGCTGGGCAAAAACAGATCCATGTGGTGTTGTCTGAGGATAATAAAATGTTGGACGAAGTCGTTGTAATTGGTTATGGTACTACTTCTACACGCAAGATGGCGTCTGCTGTTACAGCCGTGAAAGGTGAGAAACTACAGGACTTGCCATTTAATAGTGTAGCAGCTTCACTGGCCGGACGTGCAACAGGTGTTATTGTACAATCATCAGGTGGTGAACCGGGATCTGCCCCTTCTATCTCGATCCGTGGCGGTGGCGCACCTGTCTATGTCATAGATGGTGTTATTTCCGATGCTTGGGATTTCAATACGTTGAATCCGAATGATATCGAAAGCCTTTCAATTCTAAAGGATGCAGCATCTCTGGCTGTTTACGGTTCACGGGCTGCCAATGGTATCGTGATGGTGAAAACCAAACAGGGAGGTAAGGGAAAGACAGCGGTGAATTATACGTTTAATGCAGAATTCAGCCAACCTACCAAATTACTGAAAAAGACTCGTGGTTATGACTATGCTTACAACCAAATGCTTGCCGGTATCAATGATGGTTTGGACGAGGCAGATTTACCTTTTAATCAGGAAGTATTGGATATCATTAAAAATCAGTCAGATCCTTATACATCCGGACACGCCGATACAGATTGGCTGGGAGAAGGATTGAAAACTGTTGCTCCTCAATACAAGCATACGGTATCATTGAGTGGAAGCGGCAATAAGGTGAATTACTATATTTCTCTGGGTATGCTCAATCAAGGTAGTATCTATACTTCGAATGCATTGAACTATGACCGCTATACAGTTCGCAGTAATGTTAACACGACTTTTGATAAGATTGGTCTGAAGGTCAGCCTGAATCTGAACGGAGCTTATGAAAAAAAGGAATACCCCTCTTTCTCAGCGGCAAAGATCTGGGAAGATCTTTATAACCAGTCTCCGCTGAATCCGGCTTACAATAAGGATGGTACTTATGCCGCAGTTACCGACCATCCGTTGGCGGAAATGGACAAGCGTTCGGGATATAACAGGAACTATGGCAAATTCATAAATACCCAAGTGGCTGCGGACTGGACATTGCCTTGGTTAAAGGAGTTAACCTTGGGTGCTATGTTCAACTATCGTCTGAACGACTCACATGTGAAGAAATTCAGTACTAAGGCTCCTCAGTATTACGCAGATGGAGCTGTATATCCAATAGGTAAACCGACATTGCATGAAGAAGGCTATTGGGGAGAGTCCTACAATTTCGAAGTAAGTGCCGCTTATGTGAAAACTTTTGCCGAAAAGCATACGATTGATGCTAAATTCGTTTATAATGTTGCTGAAAATACCGGATGGAATTTTAATGCATATCGTGGGGAATACTTATCTACGGTTGTGGACCAGCTATTTGCCGGTGCAGCAGATACGCAGCAGAATGGCGGCAATTCGGATGAAGGAGGACGTATGGGATTGGTAGGCCGTTTGAAATATGACTTTATGAATCGGTATATCGTGGAAGGTAGTTTCCGTTACGATGGATCGGATAACTTCACTCCAGGACATCGTTGGGGATTCTTCCCCTCCGGAGCGGTGGCGTGGGCCATCAGTGAAGAACCTTTCTTCAAAGAGTGGGATCAACATGTATTCGATTTGCTCAAGCTACGCGCTTCTTATGGACAGACCGGTACGGAAAATGGAGTAAATCGTTTCGGCTATCTTTCTACCTATAGTCTGGATGAGAAAAAAATAGTGATTGGGGGAAAACTGCAATCAGGATTTAGTGAAGGGGCTTTGGTGTCTCCGGAACTGCTGAGCTGGTATCAGGTGAATTCCTTTAACCTGGGATTGGATATGGCTTTCTTCAACAATCGCTTGAAAGGTACCTTTGATTATTTCTATTACGTAACCAAAGGTGGTTTGATGAGTCCGGGAGACCGTTATACAACTCCTCTGGGTAAACCTTTACCACAAATAAAATCGAATAGCGAACAACGTCGCGAAGGTGTGGAGTTGACAATGCGCTGGTCAGATACGACTCCGCGTAAATTCACTTATGAAGTAGGGTTCAATATGACCTACTTTAATAGCCTGTGGAAAGTGAAAGCGGATGAAGCATTATCTGACTTGATGAATCCTTACAAACGTCAAACACATCAGACCGATTACTATGGGTTGGGATACATAGATACAGGACTTTATCAAAACAAAGAGGATATCCTGAACTCTCCCCGAAGATTGGGATCTACCCAAACTAAGCTCGGAGACATTGGTTATACGGATGTGAACGGTGATGGTAAAATAGACGGTGAAGACCAGGTACGTATCGGAAAGCCGACAATGCCTCACTTTACTTATGCCTTTGATTTTTCTTTGGGTTATGAAGGATTCACTTTGTCCGGTTTACTTTATGGGACAGGTGAACGCTACATGACTTTTGGCAATCGTTATCAGTCAGGTGAAGGAAAATACCTGTATTATGAAAACCAGTTGAATTATTGGAGACCGGACAATACAGGTGCGGATTTTCCTAGAATTTCGATCAGTTCCGGTGTAAACGGAAATAATAATAAGGCAGGATCGACTTTCTGGATGCGGAATGCATCATATCTTCGTCTGAAGGATTTGCAGTTGAGCTATGACTTTAAATATAAATACCTGAAAAAATGTGACTGGTTGCAGACGTGTCGTGTGAATCTGAGTGGTAGTAATCTTTTCACTATTTCAGGTGTTAGCAAATTTTTCGATCCGGAAACATCAAGTACCAGCGGCGACGGCTATCCTGTACAAAGAGTTTATTCAATTGGTGTAACAATAGGTTTTTAATAGGGAGGAATACATATGAATAAGATAAAGAATTTATTTGTAATTATACTATTTGCCTTGGTCGCCTTTTCCTGCAGTGATATATTGGACAAGGGACCGCTTGACAAATATTCGGAAAATGATGTATGGAAAAGTACAGATCTGACACAGGCATTCATTTATACTGCGTTGTCCAATGCTACGAATATGATGGTTTGGAAAGACAATTGGACGGATAATGAAGCTATTCTGGAAGATGGGCGAGATGTGAATGCCGAATTGATAGACCGTTATTATGATGCCGGATGGAATAGGTATGAAGATATCCGTCGTTGCAATATGGTGTTGGCACGTGTTCCGGAAGCACCCTTCACGAATGCGGAAAAGGCCAATTTTATAGCGCAGGCTAAGACGATACGTGCTATGATTTACTTTACGCGTGCCCGCTTGTTCGGTAAACTGATGTTAGTAAAAGAGCTTATTGATCCGGAAGCGGATATGAAGTTCTCCCGTACGGCTACGGTGAAAGAAACTTATGATTTCATACTGAATGACCTCAGGGAGGCTGCTCCTGACCTGCCTGTAGATGCTCCGTCCGGTGCATTGTCACGCGGTGTTGCCTACGCATTGTTGGGAGAAGCGGCTTTGCATGGGGCTGCATACATTGAGGATGGGCAGGAGGAGTATTACCGGATAGCGGCAAAGGCTTGTGAAGATCTGTTTGCACTGGACAAATACTCACTGGATGGTAACTACGCCGGTATGTTCAATGATTACGATCATTCATTGGCTTCGAGCGAGATAATCCTGGCACAATGGAGAAGTGCTGAAAATACGAACTTTTCAGATACGTGGATGCAGAGACTGGTACCTAATATTGATCCCTCTAAATTGATTGCCGATGTGCAGGCAAAGTATCCCTTGGTAGAGGAGATGGCAGGTTGGCCGCAAAGATTTCCTTCTGTTGATTTGGTAAATGATTATCTTGTAGTTGATGAGGATGGAAAAGCCAAAGAGTGGGACCAGACTTCTTATTATAAGAAATTCCTGGTTGACGGAGGTACGGTTGAAGATGCTATTTACAAGAATCGTGATAAACGATTCAAAGCTTCTATCGTTTACGACGGATGTTCTTATTTCGCTAATAGGGTGTGGCTTCGTGAGGGAGGTAATCTTTATTATACTTCTAAAACGACAGAATTCTGGGGAATGCCGGTATCAGGATATGTTTATCGGAAATGCGTTTATGAAGCCAAACGTTTGCTGAACTCGGAGAAAACGAATTACCATTATACTTTGTTACGTTTGGGACGCTCTTATCTGAATTATGCGGAAATCAAGTTGCGCCAAGGTGACAAAGAAACGGCTATTGACTATATCAATAAGACGAGGGTGACTCATGGCGGTTTGCCGGAATTGCAAAAATCCTTATCACTGGAAGATACCTGGAAAGAGTATAAACGTGAACGCCGTATAGAACTCGTCAATGAAGGCGACCGATACTGGAGTGTACTTCGTTGGGGTAAGGCTGATGGTCTGGAGGTGGTTCCGGAGCTGACAGTTGAGCAGAAGTTCATGAAAATAGCTCCTGATGGAAAATCTTTTGAGATACTTCCGTTACCCATTTACCAAAGTGATAATGAGCGTACTTTTACCAAGAAACATTATTTATTCCCTGTGCCGCAAGGACAACGTGATTTGAATCCAAATCTGGATCAGAACGAGGGATGGTAGTAGAGAAATGCTGGACGTTTAATTATTAAAGTATTACGAATATGAAGAAACTTATAAATACTGTTTTGTTACTATTTCTGATAGGTATCGTTTCATCGTGCCTGAAATCAGGATTGGATGATTTGGAGGCCTATAATGAGGCTGAAATTACTAATTTGAACTTTGAATACCGTTGGTGGGATGAGGCTAAGAATCAGATGGCTGTTAAAACACTCAACATTGAAAAACAAATTTCGCAAGACGACAATCTGATTACCTGTAAGCTGACGGTTCCAGCGGCCGGTGGGAGTTTTACAGATGCTGTCAGGCAAAATGTATCATTAAGTAATCTGATTGCTTATATGGATCTTTCTACTGCTGCCAGAATTACGCCCTTAAACGGAGCGCCTAAGTTGGGTAATCCGGGTGACTTTTCAGCTAAGGAGTTTAAATATCAGGTGACTGCTGCCGACGGTACGAAAAAAGAGTGGACAATAAAGATTACGGATTTTGTGAAATAAGAATAACGATTGAGGTTATTCGGATTACTGATTGAAATGATGAAGGAAGATATTTGAGAATATTTTCCTTCATCTGTTATTATATTATTTAGTGAAATTAATAAAAGAAGAACTATGAACAAACCCTATTTCATTGCATTTTTACTCTCTTTAGCTTTATGGACAGTCATTCCTTCTGTTTTTGCCGGAGATGTTGTTTTAAAAGTATTTGAAGGGAAACCACGTATCAATTCTCCTCATATCACAGGTAATTATCCTTCAACTCCATTTATCTTTTATATTCCGACTTCCGGTCAGCGACCGATGCAGTGGAGTGCGGAAAAACTCCCCGAAGGACTGGAACTGGATTCCAAGACTGGAATTATTAGTGGAGTCGTGACTTCCAAAGGAGATTATACTGTAACCCTGAAGGCTGAGAATGCATTAGGTGTAAGTGTGAAACAATTGGTCATCCGCATTGGTGATGAATTATTATTAACTCCTCCAATGGGCTGGAACAGTTGGAATACTTTCGGACAGCATCTGACAGAAGAATTGGTCTTGCAAACGGCGGATGCGATGATAACGAACGGAATGCGTGATTTAGGATATTCCTATATCAATATAGATGACTTTTGGCAGTTGCCGGAACGGGGGGCTGACGGACATCTGCAGATTGATAAAAATAAGTTTCCACGTGGGATAAAATATGTAGCTGATTATCTGCACGAGCGTGGGTTTAAATTGGGAATTTATTCGGATGCCGCCGAAAAAACTTGTGGCGGCGTTTGCGGTAGCTACGGATATGAAGAAACAGATGCAAAAGATTTTGCCTCTTGGGGAGTTGACTTGTTGAAATATGACTATTGCAATGCTCCTGTAGATCGGGTAGAAGCCATGGAGCGATATGCGAAAATGGGAAGGGCACTACGGGCTACCGATCGTTCGATTGTCTATTCAGTGTGTGAGTGGGGACAGCGTGAACCTTGGAAATGGGCGAAGCAAGTGGGGGGACATTTATGGAGAGTATCAGGAGATATCGGTGACATTTGGTATCGGGATGGAAATCGTGTTGGTGGATTACATGGTATATTGAATATCCTTGAAATCAATGCTCCTCTGAGTGAATATGCCGGTCCATCCGGTTGGAATGATCCGGATATGTTAGTGGTCGGAATAGATGGAAAGAGTATGAGTATTGGTTATGAGTCGGAAGGATGTACTCAGGAACAATATAAATCCCATTTTAGCCTGTGGTGTATGATGGCTTCTCCTTTACTTTCCGGAAACGATGTACGGAATATGAATGATAGTACATTAAAAATCTTGTTGGATCCTGATTTAATAGCCATTAATCAGGATGTGTTAGGTAGGCAGGCAGAACGCAGCATTCGTTCGGATCATTATGATATTTGGGTAAAGCCGTTGGCAGATGGACGTAAAGCTGTGGCTTGCTTTAACCGGGCAAGCTCTCCGCAAACTGTGATATTGAATGAAAATACGATTGCCGATTTATCATTCGAGCAGATATACTGTTTGGACAACCATTTGACAAAGAGTGGTAGTGATTCAAAGGAACTGATAGTAAAACTGGCCCCATATCAATGTAAGGTCTATATTTTCGGTAAAACGGATTGAAATTATCTTGGTTCATTAAATATTTAACAGGCACTTATGCCGCAAATTTAATTCTGTCTTTCCATTGCTTTCGATTTATTTCCTAAACAGGGCTGAATGTCCAATACGGAAATAAATCGTTGCAGGAGAAAGCAGTTGTGCAAAAGTTCTTTCACAGAAATTTTTTAATTCCGTGTCGGTTGAGAAATACAACTTGCGCATTTTCTCCTTTTTACCTTTCCATGATCCATAATGATAAAGAACGATTTGAACCGGATGGTCCCGATTTGTTTGCTTTTTAATCAGCTTTAATCTTAATGTGATATTATCTATAGGACAAACTATCGGTTTTTAAGCTGATCATTGCGTGGAACGTACTCTTTGAATAATAGACAGGTTAATGGGATATCTGTTTGCACTTGCCCAATTGGTAACCTCACCTCTTTTAACATTTTATCTTCTTCGTCTTCTTTTGCTTTCTTTAGGGAGTAGGGGTCAATCATTCTTGAGGATATATTGTTCTTACTGCAACATCTAAACTTAAAAACGTATGAAAGATCTTGTGTCCGGCATCCGGTATGATGCCTCTAATGTGATTAGTCAGGCTATAGGGCCAAGTAAAGAATTTTGCATGGGATATTTAAATCCCGGCGTTGTGGGTGGTGAAGGATATATTTCGACTATGAAATTGTCAGTCGGCACAGTCGACGTGAAAGACCTCGATGCAATAACCGAAAGGATTGTAGCGAAGGATCGTTGTGAGAAGAACGATGCGTATCTCGGGCAAGTCAACCTGATGAAAGCCTCGTCTTTTTGCGGACAGAATGGAGCCATCTGGGGATTTGACCTGGCGATGCACGATGACATTGCCAAAAGGAAAGAGATGCCTATCTACATGCAGGCGCAACCCGAAGGAGCGGACATCCCTGTTTATAATATCCGTCCGTTGCTGGAGGCAACCGAACGTCTGTTCGGCCGTGCCAAGGAGCGCCGTTTCCCTGTGCTTCCGGGAGCTTACGTACCGGGAGGTAGCAGAAAAGTTGTGGCATGCGGTCCTGTATGGGTATGGTCTGTAATCGGTCTGGCCATTCTGAAAGACCGTAGTAAAGGAGCTTGCCTGTTTGTAAAGGATGCAGGTACTTATGGAGACGATTCGACAACAGAAGGTGAAGCCATCGGTTTTCTGGAAGGTATACTCCGCAAAGCGACCAACAGTATTGCCCTTTGCGGTGAAGATCAGGATGTGATCTACGACCGTATTTACATCGGTTATAAATATACATTTGTAGAACCCGATCAGGTAGGTTGTGCCCTGTCGTGCACTCCTGCCGTTTATATGGCGCAAAATGCTATTCCTGCCGATATGAAACCGGCCGATCTTTGCCAGATGACTATCAGTGACTGGGAAGAGAAGCTGGGGCTGGAAGAGTTGACGATCTTTGAATAGAAGTTTTGCAATCAAATACAAGCTACGGACAGGTACACAGGTTTATGATCCTGAGGACGGGTTTCTTTTCTATTCGTCCCTGGTTGTTCGTTTGTGGTAGGTGTACCTTCCGTAGCTTGTTCTGTTTTTTACTGTTGTGCGATCCACCAGTCGATCATCTTACGTGCCAGGCTGAGTTTGCGGGGAAGTTCCGGTAAGTGATCCCTGGTATAGAAGTTCCCGGAGCTGAGCTCGTCATCTTGCAGGTGGATGTCACCACCGGCGTAGTCGGCGATAAATCCCACCATCAGTCCGCTCGGATAAGGCCAGGGCTGACTGCCGAAATAACGGATGTTTTTCACATCGAGCCCGGTTTCTTCTTTTACTTCCCTTGCCACACACTCTTCCAATGTCTCGCCTGTTTCGAGGAATCCGGCTACCAGGCTATTGAAAGTACCTTTAAAGTTGCGGGCATGTACCAATAACAGGGAGTCTTCTTTGCGCACCAATACCAGGATGGCTGTTGAGATGACCGGATAGATTTCTCTGCCACAATTCGGGCATTTCTTCATAATGGGTTCTTTCTGTACCAGCGGAGTTCCACAAGTGGGGCAGAAACGGTTGCTGCGGTCCCAGTAGAGAATTTCGTGAACCTTGCCTGCGGCCTGATAGTGTTCCGGCGACAAGTAATCATAAGAAGCGCGCAATCCTATCTGCACGTATTCCGGAGTTTCGGCTATCGGAGAGTCTGTGTAGAAAGCTTTGCATACCATGCCCGTTGCCGTGGTGATGGTGTGTACGGTTATTCCTTCCGGAGTGGTGACAGGGGCATTCTTGCCCGTGGGGATGGAAAAAGCATTGTCGTTTTTTTCCAACAGTAACTGATCTTGGTAAAAGATGAACCACCGGTAGTTGGTTTCTGTATTTATCATTTTGGGATTATTCTTTTTAATCGGTGCAAAATTATAAAAAGATACTCTTTCTGATGCCGGTTTCCTTTACAAAATATTCATCATGTGATACAAGCAGTACACTGCCCGCATAGTTCCGAACGGTAGCTGTGATGATTTCGATACTTTGTATATCCAGATTGTTGGTAGGCTCGTCCAGGATAAAGAGGTCGGGCGTGTTGTTACTAATCATCAGGCAGCAGAAAGCGAGTCGCATTTTTTCGCCTCCACTGAGTTGGATGCAAGGTTGATCCCAGCTCGTTGCCGGGAAGAGAAAGCGATTCAACCTGATTTTTATTTCGTGCTCCGGCAGGGCACGTACATTGAATGATTCTGCTTGTTGAAGCACCGTCAGTTGATTGCAGATGATGGAATATTCCTGATTCAGATAGACATAACTGAACCCGGCGCGTTCCAGTGTACCCGATGTTGGCAATAGGTCACCCGTAACCAATTTCAATAAAGTCGTTTTGCCGCTTCCATTGTCTCCTTCGATTCGTATCCGGTCGCCACTCTTCAGTTGAAAGCAGAGTGGAACCTCCCATAAAGGCGAATTTCCATAAGAAAAGTTTATTTCATGGGCAGCCAGCAATGTTTTTCCCGTATGTAAGGCGGAAGCATGGAAGTCGGTTTTAAGCAAAGCGTTTTCGGCCAGCCTGTTGCGTATCAGGCTACGTTCGCTGGTCAGTTTCTCTGATTTATTCTGATGGATGTCCGCCAGTTTGGTGGTACTTTTTTCTGCCCGGTCCTTCAGGGTGTGAACCGCCATGCGGGAGATGCCTTTTTTAGGCACTGATTTTTCGCTCCGTATATTCTGCTTTTCTTTTCGTTCGGCTACTTCGCGTGCCAGTTTTCGTATTTGGCGGAGTTCTTTTTCTTTCTCGTCCAGTTGTTGTTGCAGGGCGTTCTGTTGCAGTTCTTTCTGCTGCTTGTAGAATTCGTAATTGCCTCCGTAACACACAAGTGCGTTCCGGCTCAGTTCACAGGTTTCGGGAAGCCTGTTGAGCAGAGTGCGGTCGTGACTGACAACGATCAGGGTGGAACGGCATTTCTTTACCCATTCGTACAGTCGGTTGCGTCCTTGGTTGTCAAGGTGATTGGTCGGTTCGTCCATCAATATGGCGGAAGGCTCTTGCAGTTCCAGGCCAGCCAGGTAGACCCGCGTCTTTTCTCCACCACTCAGTGTGTGCATGGATTCGGAAAGGGATCTGTTTCCGAGTCCCCAGCCGTTGAGGGCGGCTAAGGCTTTTTCTTCGATGTTCCAGTCGTCATCGAGGATGTTGAAATGATCGATGGAGGCATTTCCGTTCAAAATTTCATGAAGTGCTTTCTGCTTCCGGTCTATCCCGAGGGCTTGGGCAATGCTCATTTCATCATATTGCCCGAAGTGTTGAGGCACATAATAGAGGTCGTCGGGGCGGAGCACGTTCCCCGAAGACGGTTGTAATTTTCCGGCCATGATTTGCAGCAATGTCGATTTGCCGCACCCATTGTTGCCGATCAGGGCCAATTGCCGGCCTTTACCGACGGTGAAACTGAGATTCCGGAAGAGAACTTCTTTGTCTGGATGGATATAGGTGATTTGTTGTACTTGAATACACATAACGGTCTATTGTTTTGAAAGTAAATACTTGCTGTTGATTTTGTGGGAAGCAGGGAGGGGACAGACAAACACAATAGAGACTGAACAACACGGATTCGTGATGCTTAACAGTGAATGAAAAGAAGCATATTGAGAAAAGTGATGTTTACCGGAAGTGTTGTCTTACTTAGATATTCTCATGGGTATAAGTATGAAATTAGGTCGCAAAGATAGAGGATATTCCGGTAACTGCAAAAAAGAGAGGGAAGAAATCGGATATTTCTCCCCTCTCCAAATGAAAAGGTTGTCCTGAATCGTGTAAAACAGAGGTTTTAAACTAATCTATTGAAAACAAATCGTTCAGTCCCTCGCCCATACTCGGATGGGTAAAGATGAAATCGCGAAGGAAAGTATAATGCTGTCCTGTCTTCATTGCCATGTTTACCACATTGATGACTTCGGAAGATTCGGCACAGAACAGTGTACAACCCATAATACGTCCCGAATGGCTGTCGACGATGGCTTTCAGTATGCCGTCAGTCTGTTGCAGCGTGCGTGCACGCGGCAGTGCGGAGGCCGGAAGGCGTGACACCTTGAAGGAATATCCTCGTTTGATGGCTTCTTCCTCAGTCAGTCCGACGTGTGAGAGAGGCGGGTCTATAAATACCGAGTATGCCACCGGATTGCGGTCGTCGGCCGTGCGTTCTTTGTTGCCGAAAAGGTCATCCCGGATAATCCGGTAATCATCCAGCGAAATATAAGTAAACTGCAATCCGCCTTTTACATCACCCATTGCCCAGATGTTCGGGGCAGTGGTATGCAGATAACCGTTTACGACGATAGCTCCGTGACTGTCTACTTCGACTCCGGCCGCCTGAAGATTCAGACCTTCGGTCATCGGTTTGCGTCCTGTGGCTACCAGGATGGCGTCGCCTTCTATAGTGACGGGTTTTCCGTCGGCTGTATCCGTGTAAGTCAGCGTCACGCCGTCGGCTGTGTCTTGTATGGATTGGGCACGGGCATTGAGGCGGATTTCTATCCCTTTCTTTTCGAGTGTCTCCTTAACGGCATCCGCTATATCACGGTCTTCGCGGGCAATAAACTTATTGCCTCCTTCGAGTACGGTCACTTTACTGCCGAAGCTTGCGTACATCGAGGTAAACTCCAGGCCGATGTAGCCGCCGCCCACAATGATCAGATGGCGTGGCAATACGTCCAGTTCCATCAGTGAGGTGCTGGTATATACCCGCTTGCTGTCTTTCAGCCCGTCAATGGCCGGTATAATGCTGGTAGAGCCGGTATTAATGAAAATCTTCTTTCCCTGAAGTTCGATCACTTCGTCGGGGAGGGTTACTTTCACTACATCCTTTGAAACGAACGATGCCATTCCGGTATAGATGGTCACGTTGGGAAGGCTGCTCAGTTTATTGAACATATTGGCCCTTGAAGCTGCTGTCATTTCGTTCTTGCGTGCTATGGCAGCTTTGTAAGCCTCAGCCTGCTTCTCGTAATCGGTAGGATAGAGCCAACTCACCTTTTCGGCTTCGTGGATAAGCCGCTTGGTGGGTACGCAAGCTATATTGGGACAGGTACCTCCATACATCATGGCGGAACGTTCAATCAGTGCGACCTTCCAGCCGCGTTTGGCTAATTCGGCAGTCAGCGTTTTGCCTCCTTTGCCGAAACCGATAATAATGGCATCATATTGTTTCATAATTCTTATTACTTTTAGGATGTATCTTTATGTAAGTTTATAACATTCCGCAACCCTTATTTGTTTCGCTTTTCCCAGTCGGCTTTCTTTAATGAATTCAGTACACGCTGTGAGGAGTCGGAGAGCAGGGTAACGGCGCTCGCCAGAATTACGATATCTTTAATAACCAGACGTCCGGCACCGGACAGTAAGGGGAAGCCGTATTCTCCGCTTCCCAGGTTCGGAACCCAGACTTCGGGAGTAGTCACCAGGAAGGAGAGAGTGCCAAGCGTCATGATGATGGCCAGTGTGTCGCCTACAAGTGCCACTTTGGGGAAGAAGATGCCTAAGAAAACCAGAATGCCGATGGACATAATCAGAGCTCCCAGTCCGTAAGAGAACGTGTAGGTCCTGTTCGCTTCGTGCCATTCACGGTTGGCGGGGACATAGGCGCCTTCGGGGTTTTTGTGCTCTTTATACTCGGGTGCGTCTTTGGCATAGAAGAAACTCATAAACGGGCTGTTGGCTACGAACGGAACAATGCCGTCGGCTTCGTAATGAAAATACTTCAAACCGCCGATCCATACGAAAACAACGAGGATGGCTACGCGGATAAACTTTAGTCCGAAACCTTTCAGACCGGATGCTACTGTGAGCAGAGTGATAAATTTCTCTTTCATGCTATTTCTTTTTATGGGTTTAACTTTCTGATGCAAAGATCAGGGTTTTCCCATCGGTGCGAAATAGCAATATCGCCGTATGAATTGTCAATTCTTCCCTTCTACCGAATTTCGGTATTGTACGGGGCTTTCTCCGGTCATATTTTTAAAGAAACGGCTGAAGGAAGATTGGTCTTCGAATCCCAGGATGTCGGCAATCTCCTTCGAACTCTTATTACTATATAAAAGGAGTCGCTTGGCTTCCGCTTCCACCCGTTCGTGGATGACTCGCAGAGGTGACGGCAATTTGCAGGAAGAAAAGATGTTTGAAAGGGTTTTGGGCGATTTGTGCAACAAGTCGGCATAGTCCTGTACCTGTTTCTTGGTCCGGAAGTGTTCGTCCACCAGGTTATAATACTGGCGGATGATTTCGAAGCTGTATTCTTTTTCCTGGGTAATGTTCAGCCGTTGGCGGGCAATACGCGTGCTCTGGATAATGAAACGTTTGAGCAGGATGCGGAGCATTTCTTCCTGAAGGTTGTCCGACACGGTGAACTCACGGTCCAGCAATCCCACTACGTCTTCCATCGACCTCCGTTCCGATTCGTTGAGCATGAAACGAACGACATGCGAAGAACCGTTGAACAGGAATCCGCTGCATGACACTTCGTGGTCATTGCCGTAAATGCAATAGAAGTTACTGTTGAACAGAACCGTCAGGTACTCTCCGTCGATCGAAAGAAATTCCAGGTGCTGGAGGTTGGAAAGGGAGATGACCTCGTTCTCGGCCAGTATCACTTCCTGATGGTCTATCTCGAGGGTGATGCTTCCTTTGCGTACCCAGATGAATTTATATAAACTCTTTTCTTTCTGCAGGCTCTTTTCGGTGTGATAGCTGGTAGTCAGTGCCAGCATACCTTTCAGTTTGGTCTGGTAAGTTCTTATCATAATCAATCCTCCATGGCTGATGCGTCAAATGACAGGGGTAATAAATGTCCGATGCTTTGTACTTCGTAGATACACTTCTTGCCATAAAGCAATATACGGATGGGCTGTTTATATCGTTTCTCTGTTTCCAGAATCACCTGGCGACAAGCACCGCAGGGCGGGATAGGAGTGTCGATAAAGTCCTTCTCGGTACGTGCAGCGATGGCAAGTGTCACCACAGCTTGGTCGGGATACTGCGAGTTGGCATAAAATAGCGTGGTGCGTTCGGCACAGAGTCCGGACGGATAGGCCGCATTCTCCTGATTGGTTCCTGTCACTACCACACCGTTGGCCAGCAGTGCTGCCGCTCCTACCGAAAAGTGCGAGTAAGGTGCATAGCTGCGCCGGGTTGCCTCGATGGCGTCATCCAATAAGGCACGGTCTGTATCATTGAGTTCATCATATTCATATACTTTGATTACAGAGGTAATAGTCAGGTCTTTCATGTGCGTAGGTGGTTTATAGTTCTACAAATCATGTTACAAAGTTAGAAAAGAGATTGATAATCCCAATTATTTTTATGATTTTTGTGCCGCATAACTTAAGATACACAAATAATAGATGAATAGCAAACTCCTCAGGCTGATTGCCATAGTTACAGTCCTTGCTTTTGCTGCAGGTGCCCAGGCGCAGCGCAGGAATTCCCGTTACATAGATTATATAAATAAGTATAGTGCCCTGGCCGTGCAGCAAATGAAAGAGCATAAGATACCTGCCAGTATCACACTGGCTCAGGGATTGCTTGAGAGTGGTGCGGGCATGAGTACGTTGGCTCGTAAAAGTAATAATCACTTCGGCATCAAGTGTGGCAGCAATTGGAATGGGCGTACCGTTCGTCATGACGACGATGCCCGTAACGAGTGTTTTCGTGCGTACCGCAATCCCCGCGACTCGTACGAGGACCATTCTGCATTCCTGAAGCGCGGAGCCCGCTATGCATTCCTTTTTAAACTGAAGATAACCGATTATAAGGGGTGGGCGCGTGGTTTGAAAAAGGCCGGATATGCCACCGATCCTTCGTATGCCAACCGTCTGATAACGATCATTGAAGATTACGACCTCTATAAATATGACCGTAAGGGGGGATGGAGTTCGTCGAAGAGTGAACCGACGGTGCTCAATCCGCATCAGGTTTACATAGCAAACGGCATCGCTTATATCGTAGCCCGTGACGGGGATACCTTTAAGTCGCTGGCCAAAGAGTTCGATATCCGCTGGAAGAAGCTGGTGAAGTACAACGATCTGCAGCGTGACTATACTTTGATGAGCGGTGACATCATCTATCTGAAAGAGAAGAAAAAGCGGGCATCCAAACCTTATACGGTCTATATCGTAAAAGACGGAGACTCCATGCATACCATTTCGCAGAAATTTGCCATCCGGCTGAAGAACCTGTACAAGATGAACCGCAAGGACGGAGATTATATTCCTGAAGTGGGAGACAGGCTGAGGTTGAGATAGGCTTCACTTCCGGCTGCGGAGCATATCGGAAATACGTTGACAATAAAAGGGTGTAGCCTTCCCTCACGGATGGTTACACCCTTTTGCCGTCGGGGCTACACCCTTTCCGTCGGATGGCTACACCCGGATCATGGTCTTTTCTTGCCGGACTTACAATCGGTTATCGGAAAAAGGAAGTACTGCTTTGTTACGAAACTGTACAGGGTGTTCATTATCGGACACCCTCTTTCTTTTTTTTCCCTTGAAACTCAATACTTTCCTTTTTTGGCACAAGGTTTGAATATAGAGGCATAAAGAACAGTGCAAATTTATAATTAACTATATATGGACAGAGAAATTCCTAAAGAGGTGCGCAATAAAGAGCGTAATAAAAAGATTATCCGTTTTTCGGCTATCGGTATCGTCGGGATAATAGGTATCAGCGTGCTGATTTCGTTGTTGCGTACAGGCGTGCAGAAAAAGGACCTTGTGTTTTCTACCGTCGATAAGGGTACGATTGAGGTCAGTGTCAGTGCTTCGGGCAAAGTGGTGCCTGCTTTTGAAGAGATCATCAATTCACCGATCAATACCCGCATCGTGGAGGTGTATAGAAAAGGCGGTGATAGTGTAGATGTAGGTACGCCCATCTTGAAACTCGACTTGCAGAGTACGGAAACCGACTATAAAAAGCTGCTGGACGAAGAAGAAATGAAACGTTATAAGCTCGATCAGGCAAAAGTGAACAGCCAGACCAAACTGAGCGATATGGCGATGCAGATCAAAGTGTCGGAAATGAAACTTGCCCGGATGAAAGTGGAACTTCGCAATGAACAGTATCTGGACAGCCTTGGAGCCGGTACGACCGACAAGGTGCGCCAGGCCGAACTGAGCTACAATACTTCCCGCCTTGAACTGGAACAGCTTAAACAGCAATACACCAACGAAAAGCAAATAGCAGCCGCTGACCTGAAGGTTCTTGAACTCGATCTCAATATGTTCCGTAAAGGACTTGCCGAAATGAAGCGTACCCTGGACGATGCCCAGATTCGTTCGCCGCGCAAAGCCATCCTTACTTACATCAACAACCAGATCGGAGCCCAGATTCCGCAAGGCGGACAGGTAGCCATTATTTCCGACCTGAGCCATTTCAAAGTGGATGGTGAAATAGCCGATACTTATGGTGACCGTGTGGCAGCCGGTGGCAAAGCCATTGTAAAGATAGGCAGCGAGAAACTCGAGGGAATCGTGAGCAGTGTCACCCCGCTTTCGAAGAATGGGGTTATTTCATTCTCCGTGCAATTGAAAGAGGACAACAACAAGCGGTTGCGTTCGGGACTTAAGACCGATGTATACGTGATGAATGCCGTGAAGGAAGATGTGCTGCGCATAGCCAATGCTTCTTATTACGTAGGCCGGGGCGAGTACGACCTGTTTGTGATGACTTCGGATGATGAAATCGTAAAACGTAAAGTCCAGTTGGGCGACTCCAACTTTGAATTTGTAGAAGTGGTGAGCGGATTGAACCCGGGCGACAAGGTAGTGGTCAGCGACATGACGAACTACAAAAATAAGAATAAACTGAAAGTGAAATAATACTCCTGAAATATCTTTTGAATGAAGCCCCCTTAGGTTTTAAACTAAAGGCCTGTTGGTTTTAAACCAACGAGGTCTTGGTTTAAAAGGTAAGCCGTGTGCCTTTTAATATGCAAAATTATGATAACAATTTATCTCAAACAATCCTATAACTTGCTGAAGGAGAATCGTTTCGTAAATGGTATCTCTATTGCGGGTACAGCTTTGTCGGTGGCGGCCGTGATGCTTATTTATCTTGTCTACCAAGTAAATTTTTCTGCGTATGCACCCGAGTCTAACCGATATCGGATTTTGTTTGTGAGCAGTCTGCAGGCATGTGGGAGTGACGGTCATCCCATCAACAACGGTGGTATGAGCCATAAGGTTGTGCGCGAATGCCTTTATCCTTTGCAGACTCCCGAGGCAGTGACTGCTTTTACTTCCGGAGATCTTCCGGTCAACGTACACGGACAGCAGTTTTACGATAAATATGCTATCAAGTTTACCGATGACGGTTTTTGGAAGGTTTTCGATTTTACTTTCTTGGCCGGCGGTCCTTTTACACATACCGATTGGGAGTCGGGCATACGCAAGGCAGTCGTTTCTGACAAGCTGGCGCGCAGACTGTTCGGTACTGTTGAGGCAGTGGGACAAACTTTGCGTATGAATTATGCCGATTACCGGATATGTGGGGTGGTGAAAGAGGTCAGTCGGGCTGCCGAAAGTTCCTATGGTGATGTGTGGATACCCTATACCGCCAACGCTTCTTTATTGAAAGACAATATATCTTATTGTGAAGGTACTACCGGAGAGTTTCAGGCTTGCATTCTATCGCGTTCCCGGTCCGACTTTGAGGCCATCCGCCGTGAGATGTTGAAGTTACAGTCAACTTTCAATGCTTCGCTCACCGGTACGAAGCTGAATTATATGCATTCTCCTTTCACTCAATGGCAGGCTGTATTGGGCACGAATGGCTTCAGTGAGGGAACCGTGGGCGAATGGTTGAAATCGACCGGTGCGGTGATCCTTTTTCTTTTGTTGTTGCCAGCCCTTAATATAATAGGTATAACCCTGACACAGTTTCGCAAACGCCGTAGCGAGATTGGAGTTCGTAAAGCGTTTGGCGCATGTTCGTTCTCGTTGGTAGAACAAGTGGTGATCGAAAATTTACTGACCTCTTGCATGGGTGGCCTGATCGGGTTGCTGCTGTCATTCGGCTTGCTGTCACTCTGCAAATCGCTTTTCTTTTCGGGAGATGTTTCGCTGACGCACGACATGCTGATACAGCCTCTCACTTTTGTGGCAGCTTTCTTTTTTACGTTGATATTGAATCTGCTGAGTGCTGCGATTCCTGCCTGGCGAGCTTCGCGGATGCCTATTACGGAAGCGTTGCATGATATGGAATAATTTTTAAAAGCAAAGACCCATGATGATAAAGCAAATATTTAAAATGATATGGAACCAACGTCGCTTGAACGGCTGGATATGGATGGAACTTCTGGTCGTATTCGTGGCACTGTGGTACTTGGTAGATATGTTTGTGGTACAGTTGTATTCTTATACCCGTCCGATGGGATATGATATCACGAACTGCTGGAAGCTTTCGTTCGATGTGTATCCCGAGGATGCCGACGAGTATGTCAATGACACCACCCAGACTCAAACCGAAGGGGAGGCGTTGGCCAAAATCCTTGAACGCCTGCGTCGTGCACCGGAGGTGGATAATGCTTGCGTTGCTTTCTACTCTTCACCCTATTCCGGTGGCAACTCCTGGACACAGATCATGCCCTGTACAGCCGACAGCAGCAAGTTCAAAGAGCAATCTTATCATCAATATATCGTTTCTGCCGAATTCTATGATGTATTCCGCATCAAGAGCCGTGAGGGGAAACCGCTTAGCGAACTGCTGACTCAGAAACAGTTGTCGTATTTTATAACTCCTGCGTTGGAGAAAGATTTTTTCGGCTCACAATCGGCAGTAGGACAGAAGGTGCGTTTCCGGGCAGTACGCGGGAGATTCATATTGCGGCGGTAACAGCTCCGGTGCGCATTACAGAATTTGTAAAGCCGGAACCCGAACTTTTCTTTACGATGTGGCCCAAGGAACTGGAACGCCAGGTAAATGCTACCGGAGCATCTAATATGGAGGTTACTGTCCGAATGAAAGAAGAACTGACATCGGAACAGATGGGACATTTTCTCAACCGTATGAAGAATCAGTTGACGGAAAACAATCTCTATATAACCGGCATGGAAGATATGAAGCAACAGCGCAGTGATCGTCTGCAATACGAATGGCGAAAGATCAGTATCAACCTCCTGCTGTCTGTCTTCATCCTGCTCAATGTACTTTTCGGTATAACGGGAACATTCTGGCTGCGCATCGAGCAACGGCGCTGCGAGACCGGCCTGCGGATGGCACTCGGCAGTACGCGCCGGCGGGTAGGGTGGTTCTTTACTGCCGAGGGGTGGCTATTGCTCACCACGGTGGTTCCGTTGGTATTGGTTGTCATATTCAATATGGTACACATGGAGATTCCCGATTTATATAATCTCTCTTTCACTTGGTGGCGCTTTGCGGTCAGTTTTGGTGGGGTGCTGCTGCTTATGGGACTGATCATTGCACTGGGCACCTGGTTGCCTGCCCGCCGGGCCATGAAGTTGCAGCCGGCCGAAGCGTTGCATTATGAATAACTATTTAAATTACATATTATGATAAAACTTTATTTAAAACAATCGTGGATGCTGATCCGGCAGAACAAACTGTTCAGTAGCCTCTATGTGCTGGGCACGGGGCTTGCCATTGCCATGACAATGATCATTGCCATCGTGTATTATATTAAAATAGCTCCTATCTATCCGGAAGTGAACCGTTCGCTGACGATGCGGATGAAAGGGGTAAGCGCCATGCATGTCAAAGGAGGGGGAAATTCATATTTCTGTTCTTATGAAATGCTGAAAGACTGGTTCTATCCATTGCAATCGGCGGAGCTGGTTACCGCTGTAAACGAACACTTTCTGACCCGGAAGGGCTCTTATATACAACCGGCCGGGGGAGGCGAGCAAATACCGGCTCTGGTAAAGTATACCGATCCTAATTTTTTTCGGTTGTTCGAGTTTGAATTTCTGGATGGGAAGCCTTTCTCAGAGGCCGATTTAGCCAGTGGGATTCGTAATGTAGTACTTTCTGACCGGATGGCCCGTCGCATTTTTGGCAGGACCGATGTGGTAGGGCAGACGTTTAAGCAAGACTTTAAGGAATCCAAAGTGGTCGGTGTGGTACGTGAAGGCAGTTATCTGTTGCCGGCATCTTACGGACAAATCTATATGCCGTATTCTTGTTTGCCGGGATACGACAAAAACAATGATGGAAGTCATAAAGTCGGTACTTATGTCGTTTACTTCAAGGTTCGTCAGAAAGAAGATATGCCGAAACTTTATGCGGAAGTCAACGAACTGGTGCGTAAATACAATACTTCCCAGAAAGAGTATACGGTAGATATCTTTCATCAACCGGATCCGTATTGGCAGACCTGGTTCAGAGAGGGCAATACGAACGAGATTGACTGGGCATCGGTCATTAAACTGTATGGAGGGGCGCTTTTGGCGTTGTTGCTGGTGCCTGCCATCAACCTGAGTGGCATGATATCCAGCCGTATGGACGATCGCCTGGCGGAAATGAGGATACGAAAAGCGTTTGGAGCCAACCGGAAACAATTGTTGAACCAGGTGTTATGGGAGAATCTGCTTCTTACCTGTATCGGTGGATTGATGGGGCTTATTGTTTCGTGGGGACTGCTTGTGCTGGGGCGCAATTGGGTGTTTAGTCTGTTTGACAAATATCCGACAGTCATATCCGACGGAGTCGATGTGGCTGTCAATCCGCAAATGCTGTTCAGTCCTTTGATGTTTTGCGTAACGTTTGCTTTTTGTTTGATACTGAACCTGCTTTCCGCATGGTGGCCCACATGGCGTTCGTTGCACAAAGATATTATTGATTCACTAAACGAAAAGAAATAAAATATGATACGACTAATAATGAAAAACCTCTGGGCCCGCCGCCGGAAGAACGGATGGTTGCTGGCCGAATTGATATTGGTATCGATTGTCACATGGGTGATTGTTGATCCGTTGGTGGTGCTCACACACGACCGGAATTTGCCGGAAGGCTATCGTCCCGATCATCTTTTCCTGCTTCAGTTGGATTCATACCCTGCCGGGTCGGAGCAATTCCGTGCCGAAGAGAATGATACATTGGCGCGTAAAGCCAATTTCGAACGGTTGCTCAACAAACTCAAACACTACGAGGGAGTCAAGTATACTACTTTCGTCTTGAACGAACAGTATCCTTCGGCATTTTCCATAAGCAACGGCAACACGATGTTCGATACCATTCCGGTCCGCACGATCCGTTTTGGATTTATACCTCATACCGATTATTTCCGGACCATGGGGATGGAGGGAGCCGAGGGGATGACGGCCGAACAATTGGATAGCCGTGATTTCCTGTGGACCGAATCGGTGCTGACAGCGGATATCTCACAACGGCTGAAAGACGGAAAACCGCTTTACGGACGCCGCCTTGGAAACGGGGACGAGGAAGACTACCGGGTGGGGGGAGTGATAGCTCCTGTTCGCTACCGGAGTTATATGCAGCCCATGCCCATAGAGTTATACGTGTATGAAGAGTTTCCTGATTATATGTACTATTATATTCCGCTGATAGCTTTGCGTATAGACGATCATTTGTCGGAGAAGGTTTTCTTGCATCACTTCCGTGAGTGGATGAATAAGGAGTTGACAGTCGGTAACTATTATGTGAAGTCAGTGCAGTCGTTTAGTGACATTCAGGAGCAGCATGAATTTTCCGAGGGTATCACCAATCAGTATCGTCTGAACCTGGCTTTGGGTATCTTCTTTTTAGTGAACCTTTGCCTGGGAGTAGCAGGAACTTTCTGGATGCAGACCCGTTCACGCCGTGAAGAGGTGGGCATTATGCTTTCTTTCGGCGGTACTCCTTCACACATCACCCGCCTGCTGTTATACGAGGGTTGGATACTGACCACATTGGGTACGTTGACCGGCTGCTTACTCTATTTGCAATACGCATTGAGGGACGGACTTTATACTACCTGTAACAGTGCGGAAGAGGCAATGCCTGCTTACTGGATCAACCACTTCGGCCTGCATTTTACGGCAGTTACTCTGATCGTATATCTCTTGCTGCTGATTGTAGTTTCCATCGGAATCTGGATGCCGGCACATAAACTTAGCCGTATCAGTCCGGTAGATGCGCTGCGTGACGAATGATCACTCGTTAAACCCATAGACAGTATGATTAAACTTTATTTCAAACAAGCCTGGCAACTGCTGAAACAAAATCCTTTGTTCAGCAGTGTGTACGTGCTTGGTACAGGATTAGGCATTGCCATGACCATGAGCTTGGTGATCATCTATTACATCAAGATGGCACCGGTCTACCCCGAAGAGAACCGAAACCGAATCCTGGTGAGTAAAGGGATGACTGCGATAGAGCAAGGCAGTGAAAATAACTGGTTCAGTTCGAATGTATCTTTTCAGACGGTGAAACGCTTCTATTATCCGCTGAAGAGTGCCGAGGCTGTGGGGTGTTCTTTGGACGGGCATACTACATCGCTGCTTGAACTGCCGGAGAGTAAAGATCTGAAAGAGGTACAGGTGAAACTGGTAGATGCCGGATTCTGGAAAGTTTTCAGCTTCGCTTTTGTAGATGGTAAGCCGTTCACCCGGGCTGATTTTGATTCCGGATTGCGCAAAGCCGTTATTTCCGTAACGTTGGCTCGCCGGCTTTACGGAGATAATGCTCCGGTGGGCCGTACCTTTGTTCTCGACTCGGACGAATATCAAGTGTGTGGCGTGGTTAAAGATGTGTCCTTCATTACTCCTGCTACGTATGCCGACATCTGGTTGCCGCTGACGGTAGATGCTGAGGTCGTAGAGGAGAAAGAGGGCAGTTATGAGTTGATTGGAAATCTGAGTGTTTATATGTTGGCACCCTCTGTCGGTTCGAAAGATAAGGTTGCCGGGGAAGTGCGGGATGCGTTCCGTAAATACAATTTCTCTCAGAAAAAATACAAGGTCGATTTATATGGACAGCCCGTATCTTATTGGAAAAGCACTTTTTATGAATATTGTAATTCGGCACCCGATTGGGGAAAACTGATACGGACGTATGGGACTATCCTGCTGGCTTTGCTTTTTGTTCCTGCACTGAATCTGGCAGGAATGATCGCTTCGCGGATGAAACGTCAGCTTTCTGAAATGGGTATACGTAAGGCTTTCGGGGCCTCCAAAGCTTCGCTCCTGATGCAGGTCTTTTGGGAGAATCTGTTTCTTACGGGGCTTGGAGGGTTGTTGGGCCTATTACTTTCGTATCTGATTGTCTATTGCGGGCGTAATTGGTTACCCGACCTGCTAAGTGCATATTCGGATGTGATACCCGAGGGAGTTGACAGTTTCTTAACTCCCGGTATGTTGCTGAATCCTGTGGTGATAGGCATTACATTTCTGGTCAGCTTGATACTGAATGTGCTGTCGGCTTTGATTCCGGCCCTGCATGCTTTGAAGAAAGATATTGTATATTCGCTTAACGATAAAAGATAAATAGCTATGAACCTGATGATGATACTCCGCCAACTGTGGAATCAGCGTGCTGCCAACGGATGGATTCTGGGCGAACTGGTGGTTGTGACTTATTTCTTATGGGGAGTAGTCGACCCTGTGTACGTATTATTGTCCGACAAGGCATTGCCTGACAATTACGACCTCACTGATACTTACTTGCTGAGCATAGGTGCATACTCTGCCAATCATACCAAATATAATCCGGAGTTGGATTCGGACTCATTGAAACAGGTTGATTTTATGCGTATTGTAGATCAGGTACGCCGCTATCCGGGAGTCTCTGATGTGACTGTCAGCTTTTTCAATTCATATCCGCAAAGCGGTACCTGGAATGGAGGACAGCTTTTCAATGATACGATCTTTGCAAATATACAGCAGATGACATTTCTTTCCGGCACCGACTATTTTGGAGTCTTCCGGATACATGATGCCCGGACGGGAGAAATACCTCCGGTGCTTGCGGAAGGAGAACAGGGAATCTATCTGACTCCTGACGTTGCCGAAAAACTGTTCGGTGAAAAGTATCCGCAGAACAAATGGATACATTGGGGAGACAGTACCCGTAAATCTCCGTTGACTGCTGTAATCGATCCCTTGCAAATCAGGAGTATCAGTCAGCCCGGTCCGTTGGTATTCAAAGCTACTTCTGAATTAATCCATCTTCCGGGAGCGGCCCGCATCTGCTTCCGCGTACGTGACGGACTGGCATCACCAGCTTTCACCGAGACTTTTAAGCGTGAGATGCGTCCGCGGATGCAGATCGGAAACTATTATCTGGCGTCACTCACGGATTTTGAAACGGTGAGTAAACACTTTGAGTATTATATGGGAACTACGGGCACTATCCGTTTGCAGATCATCCTTGCTGCATTTTTTCTACTCTGTGTGTTCTTGGGGATGGGCGGCACTTTTTGGTTGCGTTGCAACTCACGGCGGGAGGAAATGGGAATTTACATGACGATGGGGTCTACTCGCCATCGGTTGATCCGGCAATTTCTTCTGGAGGCCTGGTGGATGGTTACTATTGCATTTGTAATAGGAGCCTTGGCGCAATTCCAAATTGTATATCTCAATGGTTTTGCATTTGCGCCGGATGATCCGAATCCGGATTATATACAGAATCGTCCGGTGTTACACTTCCTTATTGTATCAGCCATTTCATATATTTTGATCCTGGCTGTTTCGTTTGTGGCTACTTACATCCCGGTGTCGAAAGCTGCCCGGATGAATCCTGCGGATGCTTTGCGGGACGAGTAATCAAACTTAAAATTCACCACGGATCGGCAGATTGCACCGATATATCATGTAGACGATCTATCATTTCTTCTCCGTGCAATCTGCCGATCCGTAGTGAAAGACGTTTTCGGTATATTTAGAAATACGTTTCATAGCCCGGTGGAGTTGTCATACCTGAATGACCCTATATTCTGTCGGTGTACAGCCGACCACCTTTTTAAATATCCGTGTGAAATGTTGCGGATATTGGAATCCCAGTTCATAAGCGATTTCACTGACAGTTTTTTCCGAAGCCAATATCCTTTCTTTGGCTATATTGATTATTTTTCCCTGAATGTATTCCTGAGCGGTCTTTCCGGTTTCCTTTTTAATCAGATCGCCGAAATAGTTGGATGACAGGTTTACCTTGTCTGCGAAATATTTAACTGTGGGCAATTTTTCGTTTGGCGATTGTTCGCTTTGGAAATAGACATCGAGTAGGTCTTCGAACTTCATCAATACATCTTTGTTCACTTTCGAACGTGTCACGAACTGACGTTCGTAGAAACGCATGCAATAATCCAATAACAATTCGATATTTCTTGCGATCAGGCGCTTGCTATGCTTGTCTATCGGACGGGACAACTCCTGTTGTACCTTGTCAAGGCAATCCTGAAAAATCTTTTTCTCGTCGTCCGAAAGATGCAGGGCTTCATTCGATGCGTATGAAAAGAACGAGTAGTGCTTGATTTCCTGTCCCAAAGACGTGCCGCGGATAAGGTCGGGATGGAAAAGTATTCCGTGTGACATCGGGCGTACACCATCGTTTAGCTTTACTTCGACTACTTGTCCCGGTGCGAAACTTGTCACTGTGCCTTCCTGATAGTCATACATTTGCCGTCCGTAACGCAGATCGCCACACTTTGTCTGTTTCAGGAACAGAGCGTATAATCCATAATTGAGAGTGAAATGTGTGGGAAACACTGTGGCTTTCGACAAGTCGACTACCGTTACCAAAGGGTGCAATGTCTCGAGACCATACATTTTATTATACTGGTCTACCGAGTTGAGCTTGATTACTTCTTCCATAGGACATCTGGTTGTTTATTCTGTGACAAATGTAAGAATTTTCATTATATGTAGTATGGGTGAGGAGATTAAAACAGGAATAGGGGTAAAAATATCCGTAATTAGGGTTGTATCGTCGGCATTTTTCCTGCCAATGTACCCGAAATTAATAGAACTTTTAGTTCACCAACGGGCAGTATGTTCATTTTCGGACACCCAACTCTCTGCTTAATATACGATTTATGAGGAAGTTATCTGTTTGGCATACCATTTGATTCTATCTCGTCTGTGTGGAATCGATATAGAACAAAATGAAACATCTAAATAAACTAAAGTTATGATTACATTAACCTCTCTTTCTAAAATCTATCGTACAAACGAGATTGAAACAGTAGCCCTTGAGAATGTCAACCTGAAAGTTGATCGTGGTGAATTTCTTAGCATTATGGGACCTTCCGGTTGTGGCAAATCGACTTTACTGAACATTATGGGTTTGCTTGATGCCCCTACCGCAGGGACAATAGAGATAAACGGTACACATACAGAGGGTATGAAAGATAAAGAGCTGGCCGCTTTCCGTAATAAAACGCTTGGTTTTGTATTCCAGTCCTTCCATCTGATAAATTCACTTAACGTAATGGATAATGTGGAACTTCCCTTGTTGTATCGCCATATAGCTTCTTCCGAACGTCGTAAACTGGCACAAGAGGTTCTTGAGAAGGTCGGTTTGAGTCATCGCATGCGTCATTTTCCGACACAGCTTTCCGGCGGTCAGTGCCAGCGCGTTGCCATTGCCCGTGCCATTATCGGTAATCCTGAGATCATCCTTGCCGACGAACCTACCGGTAACCTGGACTCTAAGATGGGTGCCGAGGTGATGGAATTGCTTCATCGCCTGAATAAAGAAGACGGACGTACCATCGTAATGGTAACTCACAATGAGGAACAGGCCGGACAGACTTCACGTACCGTCCGGTTTTTCGACGGACGTCAGGTACAGTAAGCAATAAAGGAATGCAAAATACAATCTAATAAAAGGAGCTTATGATTAAGCAATACTTTAAGCAGTCACTTGTTCTTCTTCAGCAGAATAAGTTGCTGAGTGTTATTGCCATTATTGGTACGGCACTGGCCATTGCCATGATAATGTGCATTGTACTTATCTATCAGGCAAGAACAGCCAACTATGAACCGGAGATAAATCGTGACCGTACCTTATCGATCGAGATGACGATTGCTCAGAAAATAGATGATAAAGGATGGAATATGGGGAATCAGTTATCACTGCGTACCATTAAAGAATGTTTCTATCCAATGACTACGGCGGAAGCGGTGAGCGCCGTGCACTACAGCATGACGTCTTTGGCGGCTACTCCCGACGGAACCCGGGAAGTGAAGTGTGCGGTCAGTTATACGGATGATAATTTTTGGCGTGTATTTGGTTTCCGCTTTCTGCATGGTAAACCTTACGGGCAGGAATTTGTGTCCGGCGAGAAGAAACTGGTAGTGACCCGCTCGTTGGCTCGTCGTCTGTTTGGCATCGACAATGCGGTGGGACGTATCATTTCATTAGGATTTGTCGATTATACCGTCTGTGGAGTAGTGGCCGATGTGTCGGTACTGGCTGAGGCTGCTTATGCCGAGGCTTGGGCTCCTTATACGGCATTGCCGGATTATGAACGTAGTGTCAGCGAGGGTCTGCAAGGAGGATATTCATGTTATATCCTGGTACCCAAGGGGGCCGATCCGGATGTAGTTCGAGCCGAGGCACAACAGAATGTAGACCGTATGAACGCCAATCAGAAAGAACTGAAATTGTTGCTTGGAGGTGCGCCCGACACCCGCCTGATGTCTTTGGCCCGTGATAATCCGTTTGATGATCCGGATACATCGCGGTTGGTTCTGATTTATATCGTAGTGATTACCATCCTGTTGTTGGTGCCTGCCATTAACCTGAGCGGTATCACACTTTCGCGTATGCGCCGGCGGATGGAAGAGATCGGTGTGCGACGTGCTTTCGGTGCCACTCGTGGAGAACTTCTCCGGCAGGTGCTCGCCGAGAATCTGGTCGTTACATTGATGGGAGGTATATTGGGACTGATCTTGTCGTACATAGCCGTGTTGTGTATGCGTGACTGGTTGCTCAATACTTCTATGTCGGGGTATTATGGAGTGGACACTCAGGTATCCGCAGGTATGGTCATTCAACCGTTTGTATTTGTTTGTGCGTTATTGTTCTGCTTGTTGATGAATCTGCTGAGTGCGGGAATTCCAGCCATTCGTGTGTCGCGCACCAACATTGTCAATGCCATTAAATAGAAGAAATCATGATAAAACATTTATTGAAACAGATATGGGCCCAGCGCTCTGTCAACGCCTGGTTGTGGTTTGAACTGATGATTGTCTCAGTCTGCCTGTTCTATGTAATGGACTATCTGTACGTAACCGGAAGATTATATGCCACTCCGCTCGGTTTTGATACCGAACACGTTTATCGGGTAAAACTAGCTTCGATACCTCCCGGAGGAAAGGAATATAAACCCGGTGATACTGATAGCTTGAAGATAGAACAATGGTTCTCCATCCTTTCGCGCCTCAGGGCTTATCCGGGAGTAGAGGCCGTATCGCTGAGTATTGGTTCGCATCCTTACAATCAAAACAGTTCCAGCGGTTCAAGAGGGATAGATACCACTTGGGTACACGGATATGTATATAATGTATCACCCGATTATTTCCGGGTATTCCGCATCACTGACAAGCAGGGAAAAACCGAGTCACTTGTACAGGCGGCTACTCAGGAAAACACATGGATCATTTCTGCCGAAACCGAACGTGAGTTTTCCGCTAAGGGAACCGATGCACTGGGTAAAGGAGTGAAGAATTGGGGAGAGACAGAACCGACACATACCATTCGCGGTATATGCAATACCATCCGCTTTGATGATTTTTATCCGCTTTACCCTACTTATATCGAATGTCATTCGGAGGCTGCTTTGTTAGGGAGGAGGGGGAATAATGCGGAGTTTTGTGTGCGTGTCCGTCCGGATGCGGATGGTGTGGACTTTCCGTCCCGTTTCCGTAAAGATATGAAGGTACAGCTTCGGGTCGGTAATTTTTATCTTCTGGATATTACCTCTTTTGACGATCTTCGTGAGAACTATTACCGCAGCAACGGGAAGATAAATGATGTGAAAACCCGAATTGCCGCTTTAGGCTTCTTCTTGCTGAACATTCTGATGGGAGTGATCGGTACATTTTGGATACGGACACAGCAACGGCGTTCGGAGATGGGACTTCGGCTGGCTTTGGGATCTACCCGTGCGAACCTCAGAAGTTTGCTGATCGGTGAAGGGGTTTTATTATTAATACTGGCCACGGTGCCGGCTGCTGTCATAAGTCTGAATCTTGCCTTTATGGATTTGCTGACCGATACGATGCCGGTTGTTACCGTCACCCGTTTCCTGATTGTGCAGGCTATGACGTTTGTGTCGATAGTTGTCATGATCGTCATCGGGATTTGTATACCTGCCCGTCAGGTCATGCGTATTCAGCCTGCAGAAGCACTGCACGAAGAATAAGCATGTCTGTTGAGGGACACTCCCGAGTTCATTTACGGGCAGAGTGTTCATTATCGGACACCTTGTTTGGAACATAAGCGGTTGTATTTAAAGGAATTAATTTTTTGGCATATCATTTGAACAAGAATCTAATAAAAGAAATATTTAAAACTATAAGTGATGATTACATTAACTTCTCTTTCTAAAATCTATCGTACAAACGAGATTGAAACAGTAGCGCTCGAAAACGTGAATCTGACAGTCGACCGTGGTGAGTTTCTGAGTATCATGGGCCCTTCGGGTTGTGGTAAATCTACTTTGTTGAACATCATGGGATTGCTGGATGCTCCTACGACGGGTACGATCGAAATAAATGGTACACATACAGAAGGCATGAAAGACAAAGAATTGGCTGCTTTCCGTAATAAGACACTGGGTTTCGTTTTCCAGTCTTTCCACCTGATCAACTCACTCAACGTACTGGACAATGTGGAGCTTCCGTTACTCTACCGTCGTGTCAGTTCGTCCGAGCGTAGAAAGTTGGCGCAGGAGGTTCTCGAGAAGGTGGGTTTGAGCCATCGTATGCGTCATTTCCCGACACAGCTTTCCGGTGGTCAGTGCCAGCGTGTTGCCATTGCCCGTGCCATCATCGGTAATCCCGAGATTATCCTTGCCGACGAACCTACCGGTAACCTGGATTCTAAGATGGGTGCCGAAGTAATGGAACTGCTTCATCGCCTGAATAAGGAAGACGGACGTACCATCGTAATGGTTACTCACAATGAAGAACAGGCCAAACAAACCTCTCGCACCATCCGCTTCTTCGACGGACGTCAAGTGCAATAAATAATACAAAGTACAATGAAAGCAAAAATTATACTCATAGCTTTGGCTCTTTTCCTGGGAGCCACCGGTTATACGCTGCAAGCTCAATGCAGTGCCGATTGCCAATGTGGTAAAACTACCGAAGATAAAACCTTGGCTGTCGGTAACCGTAAAGTTGCCGATTTCTCCATGATCCGGCTGGAGGCTGTCGGAGATATTTTTTTCACTCAGTCCGACCGTTGTTCCGTCCGGATAGAGGGGCCGCAAGAATATGTATCCAAAACTACTACAGTTGTGAAAAATGGTGTTTTAGTGATCGGATATCAAAAAAACAACAATAATTCCAAACACATAAAATTGTATATTACGGCTCCCAGTCTGGACAATGTGAAGTTGCAAGGCGTGGGTAGCTTTAATTGCCGGAAACCACTTCGGTCAAGGCGCTTCGACCTGATCCTTTCAGGAGTGGGAGATGTTAATATCGACAATTTGAAGTGTAAGGATTTCATAGTGAAACTGGATGGAGTGGGCTGTGTAAATGTCAAGGTTGATTGTGACGCATTGGAAGCCCAAGCCAATGGAGTGGGAAGCATGACCCTGAATGGTAAAGCCGGTACCGCAAAAATATCAAGAAACGGGGTTGGCGGTGTCAATACCGGTGGACTGAAAATAGGAAAATAGTAACAAGCACAAAATGATTAAACAATATTTCAAGCAGGCCCTTGCACAACTCAGACAGCAGCCCTTGCTGACTACGATCAGTGTGTTGGGCACTGCTTTGACCATTTGCCTGATTATGGTAGTGGTCATGCAACAGCAAATAAAAACCACCCCTTTTGCTCCGGAGAGTAACCGTAACCGGCTATTGCATGTCAAACAGATGAGCACGAGCAACAAAAACTGGAGTGATGACGGATCGAGTAACGGTCCGATGGGGCTGCAGACAGCAAAAGGATGTTTTGAAGGATTAACGACGGCCGAGGAAGTCAGTATCTATACGATACCCGAAACTATGCAGGTGGCTTTGCCCCGTGGTGTACGTACGGGGATCGATGCCCTCGAGACCGACGGAGCTTTTTGGAGGATATTCGACTTTTCGTTTATAGACGGTAAGCCTTATTCGGATGCGGAAGTAAAATCCGGGCTTCCGGTAGCTGTTATAACAGAGAGTGTCGCACGTCTTCTTTTCGGTACGTCCCATCAGGTGTCCGGCAAGGAGATCTTGGTGAATGATGCGGTCTACCGGATAAGCGGAGTGGTGAAAGATGTGTCTTCAATGGCTTCGACAGCCTATGCACAGATTTGGGTTCCATATTCATCGACCCATATTACGGGAGGAGACAATACCTGGTGCGACGGGATTATGGGAGTGATGCGAGTGGTGATCCTGGCCCGCAGTTCTTCCGACTTCGAAACTATCCGTGCAGAGTGCGAACGTCGCCGCTTGGCTTATAACGCCGGGTTGGGTGATTATTTTGTTTTCTACCGTGGGCAGCCGGATGACCAACTGACGATGTCGCAGCATAAGTGGGCAAATGTGCAGCCGGATATGGCAGCCTATTTTCGTCAGCAAGTCATTATATTTTTGATTCTGTTACTGGTACCTGCCATCAATCTGAGCTCGATGACCCATAGCCGTTTGAGACAACGCGTTGCCGAGATTGGTGTACGGCGTTCGTTCGGAGCTACCCGTGGGGGAGTGATGGGGCAAATTGTTGCCGAGAATCTGGTACTGACTTTGATGGCCGGAGTGGTCGGACTGTTATTCTGTCTGATCATATCTTATTGTTGGGGAGGTACGCTTTTTGCCGATAGCAGATTGATGTACCTTAACACGGCCCCGGTTATCGAGTGGAAAATGCTTTTTAAATTTTCTACTTTTATTTATGCATTACTTTTCTGTTTGGCACTGAATCTGCTGAGTAGTGGATGGCCGGCCTGGAGGGCATCGCGGATGTCTATTATAAATGCTCTTAGCGGAAAGCTTAACTAAACACTACACAAACGATGAATAAGAAACTGTTGAAACAAATAGTAAACGAACGGCGCTCTAACTCCTGGCTGTTCATAGAACTGCTGCTGGTAAGCATTGTGCTTTGGTACGTAGTCGATTATATGTTTGTCACCCTTTATACCTATTTTGAACCTCGCGGGTTCGATATTGAGAATACCTACCGGGTGGAGTTCGATTACCTGACAGAGAAAAGTCCCGACTACATAGCCAACCGTACGGATGAGGAAGCACATGCAGATATGCGTGAGTTACTGGATCGCCTTCGTCGTCGTCCCGGAGTCGAGGCGGTGAGTATGTCGCAAAATTCTTTCCCGTACAACGGAAGTAACAGTGGGATGGACGTACGCTTGGATACCATGGAGAGCAAGTACAACATCCGTCGTTGGGTGACGCCCGACTTTTTCCGTGTTTTCCGTTATCAGGGAGCCAACGGGGAAACTCCGGAACAATTAGCTGCTCTGTTGAAGGAGGGTACTTTTATGGTATCGCGTAATGTGTTCGAGTCACGTTATAAGATCGATTTGAAAGACTATGTAGGCAAAGAGTTTTGTCTGGATCAGGACACTGCCCATTTATCCAAATTGGTGGCAGCACTCCAGGTGGTCCGTTATGATGATTTTTCCTCCGGTGCTTATAGCCGGTCCGCAGTCATCTTGTTACCGGAGAATCGGCTGGCTTCGGGCAATGAAATCTGTTTGCGTACGAACAAAAACGAATCTGCCGCTTTTGCCGAACAATTGATGAAGGATGCCCCGTCCCAATATCGGGTAGGCAATCTTTTTCTGACTAAGGTAAGTTCATTCCGGGACATACGGCATACGTTCCAGTTGGACGATATGAATACTTTACGTAACTATCTGGTAGGTATGGGCTTTTTGCTGCTCAATATTTTTCTGGGGCTATTGGGAACATTCTGGTTCCGTACCCAGCAGCGTAAAGGTGAGATGGCGCTGATGATGGCAGTAGGAGGGAGTAAGCAAAGCGTATTCTTTCGTTTGCTGAGCGAAGGTTGGCTGATGCTTCTTCTGGTTACTCCGTTGGCTATTGGTGTCGATTTCTATATTGCAAAGAGTGAACTGACACCTTCATGGTACTTTTCTACTTTCTCTGTCGGTCGCTTTATGTTGTGCGAAGGCATCACGTTACTGTTGATGGCACTGATGATCCTGGCAGGTATCTGGTTCCCGGCCCGTCAGTCTATGAAAATCCAGCCGGCAGAGGCATTGCACGAAGAATAAAAGCTTATCGCAATATTTTATCATCTATCTGCGTTGTTTTCAAGATTATAACGTATATTTGCGTTCACAATCCTGATACAACGCAGATTTTTGCTATGAACAAACGATTATATACTATATTTCTTATATCTGTTTTCTTATTACTCCCGGGATTTTCCACTGCTGCGGAACGTATTTATAATGTTCTCTTCGTTCAGTCGTATGCTCCGGAAACACCTTGGCATAATGACTTGGTCCGGGGGTTGAAAGACGGTTTCGGTGAATCGGGATTGAAAGTGAATATTACAACCGAATTTCTGGATGCCAATTTCTGGACTTATCAATCCGAAAAGCTGATTATGCGTCGTTTTTGCGAACGGGCCCGTGAAAGGGGAACAGACTTGATTGTTACCGTCAGTGATGAGGCTTTTCATACTTTGCTGACATGCGGAGACTCGTTAGCCTTGCAGTTGCCCGTTGTCTTTTTTAATATAAAATATCCGGAAGGCAGCCTGATCGATTCGTTACCCAATGTGTGTGGATATACGACGAATCCCGATTTCGGAGAATTACTGAGGCAGGCGAGTCGCCTTTTTCCTACCCGGACGGAGGTGGTCTGTATCTCCGACAACAGTCTGCTGAGTTCGAAAGGGAAAGATGATTTTATGAACGAATGGGAAGGTTTTGTGGAGGAGCATCCGGAATATACGGTGACCTTTTATAATTCGCAGACCGATACAACCAATAAAATTATTGCTTCTACCTGCTATCCCCGCAATACACATAAGACATTGATCATCGCTCCTAAGTGGTCGTCTTTTATGTCCTTTATCGGTCGTAACTCAAAAGCGCCTTTCTTTTCGTGCGAGAACCTTGCGTTGACTAATGGTGCCTTTGGCGCGTATGATGCCGATTCGTATGCTTCGGCGCATGAAGTAGGGCGGACGGCTGCCGATGTGCTGCGTGGCAAATCTCCCTCGGAAGTGGGAATCATTGAATCTCCTTTGAAGTTTATGTACGATTTCAAGCAGCTTGTGTTTTTTAAGGTAGATCCCAAGCAGGCGAGTGCTATCGGCGGAACCATTATTAACGAGCCATACATGGAGAAATATCGTATGCTGTACATCTTGTTGTATAGTTCGATATTGGCTTTACTGGTGTTCCTGATAGTGTGGCTGTATCGTATAAACCGTCGTGAATCCCGCCGTCGCATCCATGCCCAGACCCGCCTGCTGATACAAAACCGGTTGGTGGCCCAACGTGATGAATTTGATAATGTGTTTCATTCCATCCGTGATGGTGTGATCACTTACGACACCGATTTCCGTATTCATTTTACCAATCGTTCTTTATTGAAGATGCTGCATTTGCCCAAAGATGAAGCCGCTCGACCTTACGAAGGCTTGCCGGCAGGCAGTATTTTTAAGATCTACAATAATGGTAAAGAGATTCTCCGTCCTATGCTCAAGCAGGTGGTGACTGAAGAAAGCAGCGTAGTCATTCCGGAAAATTCATTCATGCAAGAGGTGCACAGTGGGAGTTATTTTCCGGTTTCAGGAGAGGTTGTTCCTATCCGTGCACATGGAAAAATTACGGGGATGGCCCTCTCTGCCCGTAATATATCGGATGAAGAGATGCAGAAGCGTTTTTTCAGAATGGCGGTAGACGAGAGTTCTATCTACCCTTGGCAATATAATATCCGCACCGGTCTGTTTACTTTCCCTGCGGGCTTTCTGACACGTTTTGGTTTTGCGGAAAATAAGACTACCATTTCACGTGGCGAGATGGACCGGATGGTTCATCCGGACGATCAGGAATCGGCATACGAGGTTTTCAACCGGGCACTGGCGGGCCTCAGTCAGAGTACGCGTATGAGTTTCCGTCAGCTTAGTGGTGACGGTAATTATGAGTGGTGGGAATATCGGACGTCAGTGCTTTCAGGATTGACAACAGACACGCCCTACAGTATTTTGGGAGTATGCCAGAGTATACAACGCTATAAGACAACCGAAGAGGAATTAACCGCAGCGCGTGATAAAGCACTTCAGGCGGATAAATTGAAATCGGCTTTCCTTGCCAATATGAGCCATGAGATACGTACGCCGCTGAATGCGATTGTAGGTTTCTCTGATTTGTTGAGCGATACCAGCGGGTTTACGGAAGAAGAGGTTAAGCTATTTATAGAGACTATCAATAAGAATTGTGGACTGTTGCTGGCACTTATCAATGATATTCTCGATTTGTCCCGTATAGAATCCGGCACAATGGATTTTCAGTTTGCCGGTCACAATCTTCCGTTATTGATGAAGAATGTATACGATTCACAGCGTTTGAATATGCCTCCGGGAGTGCAGTTGGTGCTGAAGTTGCCGGAGAATAGCAAAAAGTATCTGGTGACGGATAATGTCCGCCTCCAACAAGTGGTAAACAACTTGATCAACAATGCCGTTAAGTTTACGACCCAAGGTTCGATTACATTCGGATATACCGAAGAAGAACCCGGCTACACTTCTCTTTTTGTCGAAGACACCGGAAAAGGTATTTCGGAAGATGGATTGAGGCATATCTTTGAACGTTTCTATAAGGTAGATAGCTTTACCCAGGGTGCGGGACTCGGACTGAGTATTTGCCAGACTATCGTAGGACGTCTGAACGGGACGATTACCGTCGCTTCAGAAGAAGGGCACGGAACCCGTTTCACTGTCCGCCTTCCGGATATTTGCGAATAATGATACCGGAGGACGTCCGTCTCCGAACAAACTGTTCATTTTCGGACAGCAGAAAGAACGATGGACGATAAGCGGTGAACGATAAACAGTGAATGATGAGTGGTGAACGATAAGCGATGAACGATGAATGAAGAGCGGTGAACGGAGGGAACGGACGGTGGATGTTCCTGATGCTAAAAGATCGGTAGCCGCTACCTTTCACCGGAGGGTGTATCCCTCTCTTTTCTGTTCATTTACAGCGTGGTTACCCGTCCGAAAGAGGCTGCTCCATTATCGTTTTTCCTATTTTGCATCCATCGTTTCTTTCCCTATACCCTTTCTCTTTTCCCGTTTATTTTCCCTTTTACTCCCTCAACCTCCCTTACTCATTGCTCCTTGTTTCGTGTTCCCGTTTCCCCGGTATTCACTTTTGGCACGGGGTTTGCTTTTCAGCCGGTAAATAAACGAATATTATATGAAACGATACTTTCTACTTTCTGCTTTTGCATTTTGCTCGTTGGCGCTGAGTGCGCAGGAAACGCAGGAAATCACCTTGAATGAAGCCATTGCACTGGCACGAACACAGTCTGTAGATGCAGCAGTAGCTCTGAATGAGCTGAAGACAGCTTATTGGGAGTACCGCACGTTTCGCGCCGATCTTCTTCCGGAAGTAAACTTCAGTGGTACATTGCCCAGTTACAGCAAGCAGTATAACAGTTATCAGAATGAAGACGGTTCTTACTCGTTTGTCCGCAGTAATAAGTTAGGATTGAACGGTGCTTTGTCTATCGACCAGAACATCTGGTTTACGGGAGGTAAAGTTTCATTGTCCTCTTCACTCGACTTTATGAAACAGTTAGGTTCCGGAGGAAGCCGGCAGTTCATGTCTGTCCCTATCGCCCTTCAACTGACTCAGCCCATTTTCGGAGTAAACAACCTGAAGTGGAACCGCCGTATCGAACCGGTGCGTTACGAAGAGGCGAAAGCCGCTTTTATTACTGCGACGGAGACGGTGACCATGAATGCGATCACTTACTTCTTCAATTTGCTGTCGGCAAAGGAGACACTGGGCACTGCCCGACAAAATCAGGTGAATGCCGACCGTTTGTACGAGGTGGCCGGGGCTAAACGAAAAATGGGTCAAATCTCAGAAAATGAACTTCTGCAGCTGAAGCTTGCCGCCCTGAAAGCCCGGGCTGCCGTGACGGATGCAGAAAGCAACCTCAATGCCCATATGTTCCGTTTGCGCTCTTTCCTGGCCATAGGAAACGACCTGATACTGGAACCTGTGGTACCGGAATCGGCTCCCAACCTAAAGATGGAATACAACCAAGTGCTGAACAAAGCACTGGAACGCAATTCGTTTGCCCACAATATTCGTCGTCGTCAGTTAGAGGCCGAATATGAAGTTGCAACAGCCCGGGGAAATCTCAGGAGCGTCGATCTTTTTGCCAATGTAGGTTATACGGGACTGAATAAAGACTTATCTCCTGCCTATCACAATTTGCTCGACAATCAGGTGGTTGAGGTCGGTGTTAAAATTCCAATCCTCGACTGGGGTAAGCGCCGTGGAAAAGTGAGGGTAGCCAAGAGTAACCGGGACGTTACCCTATCCAAGATAAAGAAGGAACAGATGGATTTCGATCAGGATATCTTCCTGCTGGTCGAGCATTTCAACAATCAGGCACAGCAGCTTTCCATAGCTAATGAGGCCGATAAGATTGCGCAACAGCGCTATAAGACGAGTGTCGAAACATTCCTGATCGGTAAGATCAATACACTCGATCTGAACGACGCCCAGAACTCGAAAGACGATGCGCGCCAAAAACATATCAACGAACTGTACTGGTATTGGTATTACTATTATCAACTCCGTAGCCTGACGTTGTGGGATTTCCAAAACAATACTCCCCTGGAAGCTGATTTTGAAGATATTATAAAAAAATAATTGTGTGTTTGTTCTTTTAAACCAAAAAAGAGTAGTTTTGCAACTCAAAAATTGATGCCTATGCTTTTAATTATAGATGATGATAGCGGGGTCCGCTCTTCCCTGAGTTTTATGCTGAAACGCGCCGGTTATCAGGTAATTGCAGTGACCGGCCCGCGTGAGGCGATGGAAGTAGTTCGTTCGGAAGCTCCTTCTCTGATCCTGATGGATATGAATTTTACACTTTCCACTTCCGGTGAAGAAGGATTGACGCTTTTAAAACAAGTAAAGGTTTTTCGTCCCGATGTCCCGGTCATTCTGATGACTGCCTGGGGCAGTATACAGTTGGCTGTACAAGGGATGCAGGCCGGTGCATTCGACTTTATCACGAAACCCTGGAATAACGCTGCTCTGTTACAGCGCATCGAGACGGCACTCGAACTGACTGCCACTCCCAAAGACACTCCACAGGAGCAAAGCGGAACACTCAACCGGAGCCATATCATAGGCAAAAGCCGTGGGTTGATGGAGGTATTGAATACGGTGGCACGTATTGCTCCTACCAATGCTCCCGTATTGATCACGGGTGAAAGCGGAACGGGTAAAGAACTGATAGCCGAAGCCATCCATATCAATAGCCAACGTGTCCGCCAGCCTTTTGTAAAAGTCAATCTGGGAGGAATTTCACAGAGCCTTTTCGAAAGTGAAATGTTCGGTCATAAAAAAGGTGCGTTTACAGATGCCACTGCCGACCGTATGGGGCGTTTTGAAATGGCGAACAAAGGAACTATTTTTTTGGATGAAATCGGGGACCTCGATCCGTCGTGCCAGGTAAAGCTGCTGCGGGTATTGCAGGACCAGACCTTTGAGGTGTTGGGAGACAGTCGCCCGCGTAAGACGGATATCCGGGTGGTTTCGGCTACGAATGCCGACCTGAGTAAGATGGTGAGCGAACACACTTTTCGTGAAGACCTGTTCTATCGTATCAACCTGATAACCGTAAAACTGCCTGCACTGAGAGAACGCAGAGAAGATATACCATTGCTTGCCAGACACTTTGCCGACCGTCAGGCGGAGATTAACAATCTGCCCCGTACAGAATTCTCGTCGGATGCGTTGAACTTCCTGAGCCGTTTACCTTTTCCGGGCAATATCCGTGAATTGAAGAATCTGGTAGAACGTACGATTCTGGTCAGCGGGAAGGAAGTGTTGGATGCAATCGATTTCGAGAACCAATACCAACGTCATGACGAGAGTGTGGCAACCTCTTCTTCATTTGCGGGAATGACTTTGGATGAAATTGAAAAGCAAACGATTCTTCAGGCACTGGAACGCTATAAAGGGAATCTCAGCCAGGTGGCTACCGCATTGGGAATCAGTCGTGCAGCATTGTATCGCCGTTTGGAGAAATATGATATCGGTGATAAGTAACCCGTTGCTTATCATGGTCCGTTAATCGTTAATCATCAATCACATGTCAGTAAAGGGATTCTTCTTCATACTTGTTTTCTTCTTGGTCGCTATCATGGGTTTTCTGATTTATATATCCGAAACCGTTGTCGTGAAGTATCTCTATATTGCCGAAGCATTGATGCTGCTCCTGATGCTGTATCTTATTTTGTTTTACCGGAAAATCGTGAAACCGATGAACACCATCGGCAGTGGTATGGAACTTCTCAGAGAACAGGACTTCAGTAGCCGGTTAAGCCATGTGGGGCAGCAGGAGGCCGACCGTGTGGTAAATGTTTTCAATCGCATGATGGAACAACTGAAAAACGAACGGCTGCGCTTGCGAGAACAGAATCATTTTCTCGACCTGATGATTAATGCTTCCCCCATGGGCGTTATTATCATGACGCTGGACGAAGAGGTATCTCAACTCAACCCCATGGCGATGAAGATGATGGGGGTCCGTCCGGAAGAAGCCGAGGGGAGGAAATTGTCGGAAATCGATTCTCCGCTTGCCCTGGAATTGGCCGCCATTCCGAATGGAGAAACCAGCACCGTCCGGCTGAACGACTCGAGTATCTATAAATGCACCCACTCTTCATTTGTGGACCGCGGCTTCCAGCATCCTTTCTATCTGATGGAAGGATTGACCGATGAAGTGATGAAAGCTGAAAAGAAGGCATACGAGAAAGTGATCCGTATGATTGCGCATGAGGTGAATAATACAACAGCGGGCATCACTTCCACATTGGATACGGTAGAGCAGGCATTGTCCGAGTCGGAAGGTATGGAGGATATTTGCGATGTGATGCGCGTATGTACCGAGCGTTGTTTTTCTATGAGCCATTTCATTACCCGCTTTGCCGATGTGGTGAAGATTCCCGAGCCCCGTTTTACTCCGACCAACCTGAATGACCTTGCATTTACCTGCAAGCGCTTTATGGAAGGGATGTGCAATGACCGGAACATCCGGTTGCAACTGATATGTGACGAATCTCTGGACGATGTGAAGCTGGATGCGTCTCTGTTTGAACAAGTATTGGTAAATATTATTAAGAATGCGGCCGAGAGTATCGGGCAGGACGGGCAGATCATCATTCGTACTTCATTGCCTACAGCTATCGAAGTGGTGGATAACGGACCCGGTATATCAAAAGAGACTGAAGCAAAACTCTTCAGTCCCTTCTTTTCTACCAAACCCAACGGACAAGGTATCGGTTTGATTTTTATTCGCGAAGTTCTGAGCCGTCATGGCTGCACGTTTTCATTGCGTACATACGCCGACGGACTGACAAGATTCAGGATTCTATTTCCGTGATTCTTGCCATTTCACGGCATATTCATCCAGTATCCGTTTGATTCCCTGACCTATTTTCACATAATCCTTTTCATTCAGGTTAGCCAGTGATACACGTACGCTCCATTCCGGTCCGGCAAAACCTCCTCCGTTAAGCAATACCAGTGAGGTTTCGTTGGCCAGGCGGAAAACAACATCCAGCGGGCTGTAAGTTTTCTTCAGATAACTGACAAATTCTTCTCCATAGAATATCTTGGCCCATACCAGCATATCTATTTCGCTGTAGTAACCTACACGCAGCGGATCGTCTACGAGTGAGAATCCGGTGTTATCCCACAGGGCTTTCAAGCGACGCCGGATAATCTCCTGCATTTTGTTTTTATACCGGTTTTCCTTATCCAGAATGGCGAAAGAAGCAAACAGGCTCATTTGCGTCTGTTGTGGCAGCGATAATCCGGCGGTGTGGTTCAGAGCTACCTGGCGGCTGTCAGCCACCATGCGGTCGATGAATTTCAGTTTCTCGGGTGTAAGAGTCAGACTGGAGTAACGCTTATTGAGAATTGTCTTCTGCTCTTCCGGCAGGTGGGCTATCATCCGGTCGAAGATATTCTCTTCGTGCAGAGCGATCACGGCATCCCTCCATCCCGTGGCTCCGAAATATTTGGAGAAAGAGTAGACACACAAAGTGTTTTGCGGTAATTCGGCCATCAGTGAGCGGAAATGCGGACTGAATGTTCCGTATACGTCATCTGTAATAATCATCAGGTTCGGATTGTCTTTTTTCACGATATCTACAATCCGTGCGGCAGTCTCGGGACTCAGTGTATAACTGGGCGGGTTACTGGGATTGGTAATGAAGAGTGCCTTGATCTGCGGGTTCCTCAGGCGATCTATATCTTCGTCTTTGTATTGCCAGGTGTGCAATCCGTCTGTCGTCATCTGATCCGCAGATATTTCCGTAACGTTAAATTCATAGCGTCTCAATTGAGGAATTTCAATATAAGGAGTGAAGACAGGTACCATCAAGGCGATTCCATCCCCTTTATTGAGCAGGAAGTTTTCTTGCAGAGAGTCGAAAACGTAGCACATGGCTGCTGTTCCGCCTTCGGTGGCAAACAAATCGTATTTGCCTTTCGGCGGACGACGGTCGCACATCTCCTGTGCCAGATAGTCTTGCACAATCATTTCGGTAAATTGCAGAATGCGGTCCGGCACCGGATACTGATCGCCTACCACTCCTTCCGCCCATTCGTGGACAAGGGTATCCGGGTCGGCGGCATGTTCCAGCAACATGTATTGATAAGTCCCTTTCAACAGCTCTGCCCCCGGCTGGCTGTGGTTGGTCTTGAGGAAAGTCTCAAAGCGGGCGGCAATTCCGTCTTTTTGCGGAATACCGGCTATTCCTTCCGGCAGGTACATCACACGCCTACACTCTTCCAGTCCGAATTTACCTAAAAGGAAGAACGCTTCGCGCGGAGTGGTAGCAATCCAGTTCGGATTTCCACGTCCGGCATTCAGCATGGTGTGGGCTATCTTCTTGATGCTCTCGTCAGCCATTTCAATCAGTTTGTTCTTCAATTCGAAAGGACTGATACTCTCCATCTTTTTAGCAAAACTTTTAGTTACTGCTCCGTTGTTTTCATTACTTTTCATCATTATATCAAGAGTTATGTTTAGTTAATATTAAAAATCTGTTTCTACATAAGTAATACGATCACTACTCCCCAGATAATCAGAAGAGTATTCCCGACAGCATACGTCACAGTATATCCCAAAGCAGGCGTTTCGCTTTCAACGGCTTCCTGGATGGCTCCTAATGCAGCCGTAGTGGTACGTGCGCCGGCTGTGCATCCCAATACCAGTGCCGGATGGAATTTAAAGATATATTTTGCCATCAGTATGCCTGCTATCAGAGGAATGGAAGTGGCCAGTGCGCCTACGATGAACAGGCTTAAACCCACTTCCTTGAACCCTTGCACGAAGCTGGGACCTGCAGCAATGCCCACAACGGCAATAAACATGTTCAGCCCCACGTTGTCCAGTATCCAGAGAGCGGGTTCGGGAATACGTCCGAAAGTAGGGTGTTTGCTGCGTAGCCATCCGAAGAATAATCCGCCGATCAAGGCTCCTCCGCTGGTGCTGAGGCTGATGGGGACTCCTCCCATGTGAATGCTGAGTGCGCCGATCAGTCCTCCTATCAAAATGCCCAGTCCGACAAAGATCATGTCTGTCTGGTTGGTCGGCCGGTCGGCATATCCCAGCTGCTTGGCTGCCGCATCCACTTCATGTTTGGTACCCACCAGTTCCACCATGTCACCGGCGTCGACCACGGTCTGGGCCAATACCGGTATGTCGATACCTGCCCGTTTGATGCGGCGAATGCTGACACCGTGCATAAATTTCAGGGCCCGGATGGTGCTGACTTTTTCTCCGGCAACCGTTTTGCGGGTGACCATAACGGGTAATACCTCGGCAGGGAAGTCCAGCAACTGCGGGTCCAATACTTCAGGACCGATCCAGTCCTCTTCACCGATCACATACTCGCGCCGGCCGCTCAGTACCACTTCGTCGCCTTTCTTCAGTACAAAAGTCGGACTAACCTCTTTTACGATGACTCCTGCTTGGCGCACCCGTTCCACAAACAGGCGTTTATCGTTTTCCTGAAAATAACTTTCAAGATCTGACACCCGTTTGCCGTCACCAAACCACTCGTTGGCTATTTTATAAGCACGGAAAGTAACGGGGCGGGCGGCTGCCATGAATCCGGGTTGATCCGCTTCGTTATTTCCCATTTTGGCTTCCAGTTCTTTGCAGGCAGCTTTCACTTTATCGAGTCCCCCCAGCAGTCGCGGGCCGAGTGAACCCAATACCCATGCAGAGCCGGCCGTACCGAAGATGTAAGTTACGGCATAGGACACCGGGATAATGTTATTATATGCTTCTTTGGTTTCCGGAGAGATGTTCAGTTCGTTAATCGTGTCTCCGGCCACGCCGATTACGGCAGAGATGGTTTGCGATCCGGCCAGTAATCCGGCAGCCTCACCTACATTATACCCCATAATCTTAGCCAGTATCCAAGGGATGATCAGGCAGAATACACACATGATGGCGGCAAACCCCATTTGAGGGAGTCCGTCCTTTTTCAGTCCGCGGAAAAACTGAGGACCGACCTTATAGCCGATGGCGAAAAGAAAAAGCAGAAAGAAAACAGATTTGATAGGTCCGTCGACGGTGATGTCGAGTTGTCCGACAAGGACTCCTACCAGCAATACGCTTGTTACAACTCCCAGGCTGAACTTTCCGATTTTGATTTTTCCAATCCAAAAGCCCACAAAAAGGGTCAGGAAGATAGCCAGCTCGGGGTGTACCCTAAGTTGATGTACAATCCAATCCATAGTTAATTTGTTTAGGTTTAATTTCTCATTAAAAACATCCTGTGCAAGAAAGTGTTTTGTTAAACGATCTATTCTTGTATCATTGTATACATTATTAACGTTATCTTTGATGCGTTAAATTGTATATTGTTTTGAAGAATAAATTTCGTAATTTGTTTTTGGCCTTTGGCATCCTGGCCGTCATCATCATGCTGTTCACTTTCGATGTGTCCTATGATGAGCTGCTGGACAACCTGCGGCGTGCCGGATTTTATCTGCCGCTGGTTCTGGTCCTTTGGCTTTTTATTTATCTGATTAATACCCTTTCGTGGTATATCATTCTTCGTAGTAGCGGTCCGGTGAATTCATTGTCGTTCGCCCGGCTCTATAAATTCACGGTTTCCGGTTTTGCGTTGAATTATGTCACTCCCGTAGGACTGATGGGAGGGGAACCTTACCGGATTATGGAGCTTACTCCTTATGTCGGAGTGGAGCGTGCCACATCTTCGGTCATCCTGTATGTGATGATGCATATCTTTTCGCATTTCTGTTTCTGGCTCAGCTCGGTGTTGATTTATGTCTTTTTTTATCCGGTCGGTTGGGGGATGGGCATTGTCTTGGGGTTGATCACACTTTTCTGCCTTTTACTTGTCACTCTTTTTATCAAAGGCTACCGGAACGGTATGGCTGTGGCATGCGTACGTCTGGGCAGTCATATCCCTTTCTTGAAGAAGCATGCAGTCCGCTTCGCGGAACTTCACAAAGAAAAACTGGAAACCATAGACAGTCAGATAGCACTGCTTCATCAACAGCGCAAAAGTACCTTTTATTCGGCATTGGGGTTAGAGTATACCGCTCGCATTGTGGGGTGTCTTGAAGTCTGGTTGATTCTGAATGTATTGACTACGGATGTCAGTTTTGTCGGTTGTATTCTGATCGTCGCTTTCTCTTCCCTACTGGCCAATCTGCTTTTCTTTCTTCCCATGCAATTAGGGGGTAGGGAAGGAGGTTTTGCCCTGGCGGTAGCCGGTTTGTCTTTATCCGGAGCATATGGGGTATTTGCCGCTCTGATTACGCGGGTGCGGGAGATGGTCTGGATTGTTATCGGGCTGGTGCTGATGAAGATAGGAAATCGGAGATAGAGTAATGATGAAAAGCTGAATTTCTCTATATATCCTTACTTTTGATGATTTGCAATTTCTGTAATTGCAAAAGTTATATTAAATCAAAAAAGAAAAAAAGAATTTACTTTTTCTATATCTGAGAAATTTCTATCTTTGATAATTTTTTATCTTTAATCTTATTATAGATCAAAGTTTGGATTTTTATGGTAACTCAAAGTGAACAAGTTTTAGAAAATGCGTTGATTAAAACCTTGCAGGGAATGAATTATGAATTTGTTTCCATCAAGGAGGAGGATAACTTATATGCTAACTTTAAATTACAACTCGAAAAGCATAATAGAAAAGAACTAGCTTTACATGGACGTGACTCTTTTACGGAAAAGGAATTTGAAAAGATTTGTATATATCTGGAAGGGGGGACACGCTTTGAAAAAGCCAAGAAGTTACGAGATTTATATCCATTGGAAACAGAGGAAGGGCAACGTATTTGGATTGAATTTCTAAACAAGAATAAATGGTGTCAAAATGAATTTCAAGTATCCAATCAAATAACTGTTGAGGGGCGAAAGAAGTGTCGTTATGATGTTACCATATTGATAAATGGTTTGCCATTAATTCAGGTTGAATTGAAAAAACGAGGGGCAGAACTGAGAGTTGCTTATGATCAAATACAGCGTTATCACAAAACGTCTTATCATGGTTTGTTTGATTATATCCAACTTTTTGTCATATCCAATGGGGTGAATACGCGTTACTTTGCGAATAATCCTAATAGCGGTTATAAATTTACATTTAATTGGACGGATGCGGAGAATATGCCATTCAATGATTTAAGTAAATTTGCCTATTTCTTTTTTGACCAATGTAATCTTGGCAAAATGATAAGTAAATACATTGTATTGCACGAGGGAGACAAATGCCTGATGGTGCTTCGTCCTTATCAGTTCTATGCAGTGGAGCGCATTTTAGAACGAGTTCAGAACTCTAATAAGAATGGATATATCTGGCATACCACCGGGGCTGGAAAAACATTAACTTCTTTTAAGACAGCCCAATTGGTTTCTGAAATGGATGGAATTGATAAGGTGATGTTTGTGGTTGATCGACATGATTTGGATACACAAACTCAATCTGAATATGAAGCATTTGAACCAGGAGCTGTTGACGGAACAGATAACACTTACGAACTGATAAAGCGATTAAGCGGTGATTCTAAAATCATAATTACAACTATTCAAAAATTGAACTGTGCTATTACTAAAGATTATTATAACAAGTATCTTCAAGAAATTCGGCACAAAAAGGTTATTATGATTTTCGACGAATGTCATCGCAGCCATTTTGGCGATTGTCATAAAAATATAGTAAAATTTTTCACTAATCTTCAAATATTCGGATTTACCGGAACACCGATTTTTGTAGATAATGCCAAACAGGAGCACACTACAACTGAGGTCTTTGGCGAGTGCCTTCATCGTTATCTTATTAAAGATGCGATAGCAGATGAAAATGTGTTGGGGTTTTTAGTCGAGTATTATAGAGGAAGGGATGAGTCGGGTATCGATTATGCTAATGAAGCACGTATGAAGGAAATAGCCAAATTCATACTTACCAACTTTAATAAATCAACATATGATGGAGAGTTCAATGCTCTATTTGCTATTCAGTCAGTTCCCATGCTTATACAATATTATAAGATATTTAAAGAGCTGAACCCCAAAATCAAGATAGGTGCTGTGTTTACTTATGCAGCCAATGTCAGTCAAGATGATGAGCAAACTGGAATGAATCAAGGCTATGCAAATGATAAGGTAGTAGCTGATGATTTGCAAGAGATTATGAATGACTATAATCAAATGTTTGGTACTTCATTTACTACGGACAATTTTAGTGCTTACTATGATGATATAAATCTGCGTATGAAGAAGAAAAAGAAGGATATGGAGCCTTTGGATCTGCTTCTTGTAGTAGGGATGTTTTTGACAGGTTTTGATGCTAAAAAGCTGAATACGCTTTATGTGGATAAGAACTTAGAGTATCATGGTTTACTTCAAGCATTTAGTAGGACTAATAGGGTTGTTAATGAAAAAAAACGTTTTGGTAAGATTATCTGTTTCCGTGATTTAAAGGATAATGTAGATGCAGCAATCAAACTATTTAGCAATAATAATCCTACTGAAACCATCCTTCGGGAGCCATTTGAAAAGATAAAGAAAGAATTCAATGATTTGGCTATTAAATTCAAAGAAAAGTATCCGGATGTTCAATCTATAGATAACTTAAAGAGTGAATATGCAAAACGTGATTTTGTATTAGCCTTCCGAGAGATAATCAAGAAACGTGCGGAAATACAAATTTATGAAGATTTTGAGTCAGATGATGAAGACTTTATTTTATCAGAACAGGAGTTTATGGATTTCCGTAGTAAGTACTTGGATATTACAATTGGTTGCATTGAACCGACAGTTGTACCACAAATTGTTAGCGGTGAAGAAGTCCCCTATGGCGATGAACGGACTTTGGAGGATATCGATTTCTGCTTGGAGCTTCTTCATAGTGATGTGATTAATGTAGCATATATTTTATCACTTATAGTTGATCTTGACCCTGCAAGTAATGATTATCAGGAAAAGCGTCAGCGGATTCTGGATACTATGATAAAAGATGCCGCCTTGCGTAATAAGACTAAATTGATTGACGGATTCATGCGACAAAATATTGATAATGATAAGGTGAGTTTCTCTAAAGCGAAAGCTGATGGTTCTGTGGACTTGGAGAGTCGTTTGACTGAGTATGTCAATCAAGAGCGGAGTAAGGCTGTTCATGAATTGTCCGAAGAAGAAGATATTGAGGAGGCTGCACTTGTTAAATTTCTGAATGAATATTATTTTTTGCAGAAAGAAAAAACGGATATTCTCCAAGAAGCTATCAAAAAGAAAAAGGTTGGCTTAAAGGAACGTCGCTCCTTACTAAAGAGGCTAACTGAAAAATTACGTATAATAATAAATTTATTTGATTGGAAATAAAAAACAAAAATATGAGTGAAGAATTACAACAGAGGTTACGTAGCCAGTTATGGACAGTTGCTAATGCGTTAAGAGGAAATATGTCAGCCAGTGATTTTATGTATTTCTCTTTAGGTTTCATATTCTATAAATATTTGTCAGAGAAAATAGAACTTTATGCCAATGAAATATTGGAAGAAGATCAAGTTACCTTTAAAGATGTGTGGATGGGAGATGATGAAGAGATGAAGCAGGATGTAAAAGAAGAGTGTATTCAAAATTTAGGTTACTTCATTGAGCCGGAATATCTTTTTTCAACCATCATTGATGCTATTAATAGAAAGGAAAATATACTTCCTTCCCTTGAACGCTCTTTAAAGAAAATTGAAGATAGTACTATTGGACAAGAAAGTGAAGATGATTTTGGCGGCTTGTTTTCAGATATAGATTTGATTTCTCCTAAATTAGGCAGAACGGCGGATGATAAGAACAGATTAATCAGTGATGTATTGCTTGCATTAAATGGCATTGATTTTGGATTAAAAGAAGCAAGGGATATAGATATATTAGGCGATGCTTATGAGTATATGATTGGACAATTTGCAGCGGGTGCCGGAAAAAAAGCTGGGGAGTTTTATACTCCGCAAGAAGTTAGTCGGATATTGGCAGAAATCGTTATTACAGGGAAAGTTCGTTTGAGGGATGTGTATGATCCTACATGTGGTAGCGGTTCTTTGCTGTTACGTACTGCTCAAAGTGGTAAGGCAGATTCTATTTTTGGACAAGAGAAGAATCCAACAACATTCAACCTCTGCCGAATGAATATGTTGTTACATGATGTTAAATACAATGATTTCAACATTCAAAATGGTGATACATTGGAGGCTGATGCTTTTGGTGACAGGCAGTTTGATGCCGTAGTGGCTAACCCACCTTTTTCTGCAACTTGGACTGCTGCCGATAAATTCAATAATGATGATCGTTTTAGTAAGGCCGGAGTGCTGGCCCCGAAATCAAAGGCCGATTATGCTTTTATTCTTCACATGATTTATCATTTAAATGATGGGGGGACAATGGCTTGCGTTGCTCCCCATGGCGTTTTGTTTCGTGGAGCAGCTGAGGGAAAAATTCGCCAATTTTTGATTGAAAAGAAAAATTATATTGATGCTGTAATAGGGTTACCAGCTAATGTTTTTTATGGTACAAGTATTCCTACTTGTATTTTGGTTATGAAGAAGTGCCGAAAAGAAGACGATAATATTCTTTTTATTGATGCCAGTAAAGAATTTGAGAAGGTCAAGACACAAAATAAATTGCGCTCTGAGCATATCAATAAAATAATTGATACGTATCGTGAACGAAAAGAAATTGAAAAATATAGCCATTGTGCTACCTTACAGGAAATAAAGGATAATGATTTTAATTTGAATATTCCTCGTTATGTAGATACTTTTGAAGACGAAGAACCGATTGATATTCATGCGGTGATGGCAGAAATTAAAGAATTGGAGGCCCAACGTGCTGATTTGGATAAACAAATTGATGTTTATCTAAAGGAACTTGGATTGATTTAATTTTTTTGTTTTACTAAATCCTTAATCATTTTAATTAGAAAAAAGTAATAGTTATGGCTGATAATAAGAATAATAATGAACGTAATGTTCCCCCTTTGAGATTCCCGGAGTTTAGTGGGGAGTGGAAAAAATGTACGATTGGGGAATTGGCTATCAAAGTGGGTAGTGGTGTAACGCCAAGAGGAGGCGAATCTGTATATAAAATGGATGGGCATCCTTTTGTTCGTAGTCAGAATGTAGGCTTGGGACATCTTATATTGGATGATATTGCTTTTATTGACGAAGAGACACATCTACGTCAAAAGAGCACAGAGTTAAAATTAGAAGACGTGTTGCTTAATATTACAGGAGCATCTATTGGACGTAGTGCATTAGTGAATGAGCAGGTAGTAGGTGGTAATGTTAATCAGCATGTCTGCATTATTCGTACTAAAGAAAGTCTCATACCTTCATTTCTCTGCAACTTTTTATTGTCCAATTATGGTCAAAGACAAATAGATAGTTTTCAAGCAGGCGGAAATAGACAAGGCTTAAATTTTGAACAAATTAAATCTATTAAAATTGCTATTCCGTCCACCAAAGAACAAACAAAAGTCGCAAAATTACTGCAACTAATAGAAGAGCGTATTGCTACCCAAAACAAAATCATTGAGAAATACGAGTCCTTAATCAAAGGAATTGCACAGCATTGCATTAAAGCAACAAGTGGAATAACATATGTAAAACTTGGTGATATTTGTCAAATTACAACAGGAAAACTTGATGCAAATGCACAGGTAGACAATGGAATTTATCCTTTTTTCACTTGTGCAGAACAACCATTCAAGATTGATAACTTCGCTTTTGATACAGAAGCTTTACTAATCTCTGGAAATGGTGCTAATTTGGGATATATCAATTATTATAAGGGGAAATTTAATGCTTACCAAAGGACTTATGTATTAGACTTGTTCTCCGAAAATATCCAGTACATTAAATGGGCGTTGAAAGTACTGCTGCCCAAAAGAATTGCAATAGAAAAGAGTTCAAGCAACACTCCTTATATAGTGCTATCAACTCTCACGGATTTAAGGCTGCCAATCCCCAACAAAAGCAATCAATGCCATATAGCAAAATTAATGCAATCTTTAGAAAGAAAACTATCAAGCCAAATTGCATTGAATGGTTCTTATAATAAGTTGAAGCAATACTTACTCCGCCAGATGTTTATATAAACATTTGACGGAGCAGATACTTCTTTTGTGATATATAAGCTCTAATAATCTTATTCGCTGTTTTTAATTGATACTTCAATAATGATATTGCATAACCTGTTTCTCTTTGTTTATCAAGAGAAGGAATTTTGAATACAAGTTGCAAGAAGGCCTCCATATTTAAATTGCGTCTAACGATACTTGCACCTTGCTCTGATACCATCATATAGCTGTATAAGGCACGATAAGTCTTTAACATTGCAGCCACAAACTGATTGTCGTAACCATCTGCTATTGAAAATACCTTGTAAGAAGGAGACACTATCCCAATGTCAAATCTATCATTGTAATTGATATTCCCCATCCATAAATTTTGAGGACTTAAAACAACATCATGAAGCCGAATGATTTTATAGCCCACATTGTTTTCACTTGCGATGTCCTTTGAAAAATACTCTCGCTGAGAGAATATGCCCTTAACTGTGGAACTCAGTACTTCGTGTTGATTATTCGTTCGTGACCGTTCCAACCGTTCCAGCAAAATATCTCCGAGACAAACATATTTTCCCTCAGTACCATATAGCAGTATATTGTTTAGTCCTTTGATTAAGGATTGTTTGTTTTGTAGGTCTGCGATTAGTAAACATTTGTTCACACGAAAAGATTTATTAGAAACTACTATATGCTTGTCGGAAATTGCGACATTGAGAAATGGCTACGCATTCCAAAGTAGCAAGTATAATGCACTGGGCAAATGGAAAATCCTGACAATTACAAATGTGTCTGGCGAGCGACATATAAACGATGAAGATTGCAATTGCATAATCAACTTGCCGGACGATATACAAGACCACCAAGTATTAAAAGAAGGAGATATTTTAATCTCCCTTACGGGTAATGTTGGGCGCGTTTCTCTTTGTAAGGATGGGGACTATTTACTCAACCAACGAGTTGGTTTGTTACAACTTGCGAAAAATGTAAATCAAGAGTTTCTATATCAAATTCTATCTTCTCAAAAATTTGAGAATAGTATGATAGCTTGTGGTCAAGGTGCTGCCCAAATGAATATTGGTAAAGGGGATGTAGAAAGCTATGTGTTACCGTATTCCTCAAATGGCAATAACATTCTTTGGATTGCAAAAATACTACACTCATACGATGAGTGCATCATTAATGAGCAGCGAAGACTAACCTTGTTAACCATGCAGAAGCAATATCTCCTTACCCAGATGTTCATATAAACATCTGGGATAAAAGATAGTTCTTTTGCCTATTGAATAGTTTAAGTACTGATAGCTCATTGTCGATTTTCACATCAATGCCTTGCAGTGTTGACGAAATTTCCATATTGCGACTATGTCCATAAGTTGGAATCATTATTCCGCGAACAATATCAGCGTTGATATTGCTTTGTGTTCCAGTTTCAAGATACTTGTGGATGTGGCGATACTTAAAGTATGACAAGTAGTAGTACAGATAATCCAATAAATCTTTGTTTTTTAGTTGCATTGCAAACATTGCCTGGCTTGTAGTAATAGGTATTTCATTTATAGTTACCAAGCCAACTGATGCGTACATTGACATTATTAAACTATACTTTGGAACTACCCATGCTGAAGAGTTTTCTAATCCACTTTGGCTCAAATGATTTTCTGTGTATCGGACATACTTTCCTTGTTTTGTTATATCGTTAATACTCAAGAATGGTATTTCTCCATTATAGTATTCTTTATTAGTGGAAGTCGGAGTACCTCCAGCCTTGCCTTTTGAGAACAAAGAGTCTAATCTATTCGATCCACTAGGCTTTTGAGCAAATACTTGTTTACTAATCGCAGACTTTAGTTTCTTCAAGTCCTCAATGATTTTGTTTTGGGTGTCAATACGATCATCAAGAAGTGATAATAATTTGGCTATTTTTTGTTGTTCGGGTAAAGTTGGATTGTAGGTTTTAATTGCTTTTAAATGTTCTCCGTATAGATGAACAATAGATACACCCTGCGCTACTCTTGCAATATCATATTTACGCTTACCATTCAACTGATAACTCATAAATGCACCATCGTATTGATGCAAGCTAATGACATTCAAATCACCTCCAAATAGAATATTATCAAATGGGACACATCGTGCAGTGGCAATATCAACGGCAGTTTCACCAGAGCAAGGAATGATTACATCATTAGCTTTACTCCTTTTAAGTTTAGAACCGTTAATATCAGTCTTACTTTCAACTTGCTTGATGATTTCGGATTTGTACTTAGTATATAATTCACCATATAGGATACATGGCTCGCCATCCTCAGAAAGTTGTTCTTTGGATATTCCAATTCCTTTTGACAAAGTAGCAATATTATCTAATTGCTCTTCTTTCCACTCCTCCGTAAACTCCGGAAATCTCAAAGGGGGAACATTATAGTATTTATATCCTTAATTCTAATAGCTTTACGCTGTTTATATAACTTAAATTTTAAAGATATGATTCAAAAGAAAACGATTAAGGAAGTTTCTAAACTCTGGAAAGAGGATAAAAAACAGTATGTGAAGCTATCAACCTTTTCTGCTTATGCACTAATTTTAGAGAACCATATTTATCCAGAATTTGGTGAGATGTATGAGTTGAATGAAGATGTGGTTCAGAATTTTGCACTTCAAAAATTAAGTGGAGGATTGAGTCAAAAAACGACTAAGGATATTTTGATTGTTTTAAAAATGATTATGAAATTTGGAGTAAAACAAGGGTTCTTAGAGCATAAAGAATGGGATATAAAGTTTCCCACAGAAAGTGATAATCAGCAATTGAATGTACTCAGCATAGCTGATCAAAAACTGATCATGAATTATATACAAGGACATTTTACTTTTAAAAATCTTGGAATTTATATTTGTCTTAGTACGGGGCTGAGGATTGGAGAAATATGTGCGTTAACATGGGATGATATTGATACGGATATGGGTATTATAACTATTCGAAAAACCATTGAACGTATTTATATTATTGATGGTGAAAGGAAACATACTAAACTTATCATTAATACCCCTAAAACCAAAAACTCAATGCGTGAGATTCCTATGACAAAAGAATTAACAAAGATACTAAAACCTTTAAAAAAGGTAGTAAACGGAAGCTTTTATGTGTTGACAAATGAAGAAAGCCCAACAGAGCCAAGAACATATCGTAATTATTATCAGAAGTTAATGAGGTCACTAGGTGTTCCTCCATTGAAGTTTCATGGATTGAGACATAGTTTTGCTACACGATGTATTGAAAGTAATTGTGATTATAAAACTGTAAGTGTGTTATTAGGGCATTCTAATATTAGTACGACACTTGATTTATATGTTCATCCGAATATGGAGCAAAAAAAGAAGTGTATTGATAAAATGTTCAAAGGTTTGAAGTGAAATTAGTATTTAAGGGTGAGAGGTTGTTTTAAAAATGAAATTAAACTTTATTTTGAGACAATCTTTTATCTTAAAAAAGAATAGAGCATTATCATAATCCGGAAATAGAGTTTGCTGACATATAGAACTCGAACAGCAATAATTCGAAATAGTGATTTTTCCAATTTATTTAATAACATCCTAATAGAAGTCGTTTTTACCATTTCCTCTGCCGAATCGAATGTTAATTCATAGTTTCGGCAGAGCCTTCTATAATTGTCAAATCATGAAAAGGTTCTTTCTACAACCCACCTTTTCCCTATTGGCTTAAAACCTTTTACCTTATCACCATTAACAACCACTTCAGGGAAAAAGCACTTTGCATGATACCCAGGTTTCTTTCTGTATTTTTGTCCTGTTTTTTTATGTATATTTTTTCGTAAGTTATTCAATAACAAATCGAATCCACCTAAAGAAGACCATTTACGATAATAGTAGTAAACCAACTCCTAAGAGGCGAAATTACAAGGCAGCATACTCCACTGGCAACCGGTTTTCACTAAATAGAAAATAGCATTCCATATTCCATGCAAAGCATATTTTCGTTTCCTTTCTTGCAGGTTCAAGATTTTCTTGATGATTTGCCACTGTGTTTTTTCTAAATCCATTGAGTACATAATTATTTTAAACTGCTAACTAAAAATAATCATTTTCGATGAAAATGGAAACACTCTTTTTATTTCAAAATGGAAAATTCAGACAGGCTCTAAGTGTGAAAAATAGCTAGTCCTTTTGTAAAACTACCCTTAAAAAATTATTTTATGTCTATAATTTTTCTTTTACTATCCATTTTCATTATTGTTGTGGGATAAAAAAGAAATATGGAGTCTAACAATGTGTCTTGAATATCAATGATAGATCTTGAAACTGTTTCTATTGATATTGATCCATCGTTATTTATAAACACAAATGTATTTATTCCATCAGAGATTGCATTTTCCTTTATTTTATTTAAATCATGCTTTCTCAACTTTATCCTATTTAATGCAGAATTGTACTGTTGATACGGTGGAATAATATAGCATTTTTGCCATTTATCATTTCTCAGAGAATCGAGTCTAAATTCGGTTTCTGGTTTTATTCCTGATAACTTTCTTTCGAAAGTTACCTTTGATACCACCTCTTTTTGGCAACTAAGCAAAGAAAATAAGATTGCTAAAAACAGATATGGCTTATGGATGTAATTTTGTTTGTAATTTTCCATCATTTTTATATTTTATTATTTCCTTAAATAAACGTTCTTCTGACCATTTATTTTGTTTTGCTAGATCTCCCAGTTGATAACCAATGGAGTTATTAATATAGATCCATATTCTTCTCTGCAATATCTTGTCCCGGATTTTGTTCATGTGCATCACCGAACTCTTTTGCCAGATTTGCATTTTCTGAAAGCGTGTTGAGAGCACTCCAATAAACATGTCTTACCGCATCGCCCTCTCCATTGTGCTGTCCTGGAAATTTTTTAGCTGCTTCACTAGCTTTTTTTGCGTTATCATGAAATTTTTTAATTACTTGTGGATGTCGCATAAGGAAGCGCTTTTCTGCTTCAGTCAGCCGACTATAATCGCCACCAGATGAAGAACTATCCGAGGAACTTTCATTGCCATGTTCTTTAAGCCATTTGCTGTGTAGGAACTCAAGAAAAGCTTCATCATATGGATCTGAACAGATATGACTCATTTGTCGACATAAATCTCCAAGAATTGTAACTTCGGGAATCCACCCGGCATCTATAATACCGGCTCTGGTAATAGGAGCATTTATAATATCCCAAAAATTTTCCGGTAGCCCAATGATGGTAAATCTTATAATATTTGCTGATTTGATATTTGAAATAAATAGATAATAGGAATTGTGTTCAGGATTGTCCTGTGCTAGCAGAGGAACACATAAATGGAGTGTGTCTTGTTTCTGAAGAACCATAGAAACATTTTCCCATTTAGGGCTTAAAATCAAGTTCTTATAAAGTTCTGTATTATTAAAGTTTTCATCAAAATTGATTTTGGAATAATTAATGATGTCAGTTATTTGGCTCTTTAATAGTCCTGAGGAATCAGATTGTTCATTAGGAGTAATAATAGGGATATTATTATCCCAAGCATTGTCTTCATTGCCACAGGATATAAAAACTAAAAAAAATAGACTGAGAAAGAGTGGTACAAAATACTTCATGATGTTTAGGTTAGGTTATAAATGATCTAATGTATTTGCCGCAAATATATTATAATGCAACTTAATTTAAGTTCTTAATCTTACAGAAAATGTTGGGCAAGATAAAAAATACCTAATTGTAGGTATTTGTTGGAGGTGTGGAAAATGTTTTTGCAACAAGGGTATATCCTTAGGTGAGAATAATATCGTAACAATTAACATTGTTAACTCCCTTTCTCAGCCATTTTTATTCTTGTGTGCAAATAACAAGCCTTTTGCATTTAAAAGACTTGTTATTTGCATCCAAAGAATAAACTTTAACTCTGTGTTAAAACAAAGCTTTTACTGACAGATGTTTTGAACTTTGAATGGTTTGTATTTCAGCTTATTAAGTTTGATTTTTACTTCTTTGCCTCACTGAAGGTCTCCGCAGGCTGGAACCGATATACTTGCTTTTTTGTCAACTATACACAGGGGATTTGCACTATCCGTTTATTTCCTTTTTGCCCTGTTCAGTGCCGCTATCAGATACTTTCCTTTTGCCCCTATGTCACTCCAGCAAGTGTTGGCAATCAGCCGCCACACCGTCGTTCCCTTTCTTCCATAGTCCGATAGCCTGAGAATGGCATTTACCTCGCTTACCTCGTTGATCCCCAATCTTTGGAGCGTATCCGTCAGTCCCGGATAATTGTGTGTCATTGTATTGAAAGCGTATCCCGGTATCGGAAGAGAAACAGAATCCTCCTTCCTTTCTTCCTCCTTCCCCTCGGGGGGAGCTGAGGGGGGTAATTCTTTATTTTCCTTTGCTCTACTTTTCTTTACTTTACTTTGTCCGGAATTGCATGCATTTTTTGCGTTAACGGCTACATCGTGTACTACATTTCCCGGGCTAACGGCTACATCTCCTGTGCCGACAGCTACTTTTCCTTCTTTAAGCGGCTTGGGTCGTTCAATTTCCTGTTGTGTGGATGCATTGTTCGGTTTGCCGCTTTCCTTTTCCGGTTTATCGTTTTCCTTTTCCGTTTTCACCATCAGGTAGGGGAGTTCCGACAACTCTCTCTTTCTCCGCTTTGTCGCCTCCATCCATACCTTCTGTATGTTTTCCGAGGTCAGTATTCCGTTTTCCAGATAGCTGTTTTTGTCCATTATCCCTTTGATGAAGAGGATCTCAATGATGCCCTGCACCTCAGCGGCCTGCACCTCTCTTCCCGCCTTGTTGGCAAAGATCAGGCACTGCTCTTCATCCCAACGGATGAAGTATCCCTCTTTGTATATTTTGCACAGCAGTTTCAGTACGATTGCCGAACCCTTTATTCCGTATTTTGCTTCTATCACTTCCATTGCGTTCTCTTCCATGAAGTTTACGCCCACCGGGAAATAGTTGATCCCGTCATATGCTATTGCCATTGTTTTTTAGATTAGTCGTTTGTACTTTCAATAATACATTCACCATAAATTACCCCGGATTCCCAAAGATGTCTTCACTTGATTTCTCAAAATAAAAATAATTCATCGGTGAAAATCCGTGTAATCTGTGGTGGCGCCCTATACGATCGGTCTCCACTCCATGAAGTTCTCCACCTGGAATGTCGTCCATCGCTGTTCGTCCACATTCCAGTAGACTACTGCGCCTTCTATTTTTGTGGGATCATACTTCTTGTGGAATTCCGCTTCATAGTAGATCAGTGTCGCTTTCACTAACCTGAAGTCTCCGTTCTGCTTCTGATAAGCGATGGCTGCGTGCCCGTATTGCAGGTGGTCGGTTAACGCTTCCAGGCGTTCCGCCATCCATTCCGCACACTGTTCGGTATATCCTTTTTCAAAGACAATCCGTTTTTTCCATCTCAGTTTCATGGCTTCAGTTTGTGATGCCGGTCTTTTCTTCTGTTTCATACGTATATGATTTAAAAGGTTAATAGATAAATTATCGCCCCAAAGATAGGTCAGATCGAATGTATTCCGGTTTGATAAAATTCATTGTACGTATTTCAGCGCTTTTCTTCTTGGTTCTTTTTCTTTCTTTCCATCTTATTCCAGATTTCGTTGACGTAATTCCTGATTGTGCTGAAAACTAATGGTTTGAATACTCCATTTCTCATTTTTCCAAAAAGTTCTTTTTCCTCTATGTAGCGTGCCAACGAATCTTTGCATGTCTTGATATTTTGTTCTTTTGCATCCAATATGTAGGATTCTATCAGCGCTTTTATAACTCCTTCATTGTTGGAGATAATTCCCGGTATCTGCGCTCCTGCTTTTCTGCCTCTTGTCTCTTTAATAGGCTCTGTGATAGGAGGTTGTGCTTTAGCGTTAGCGTTTTTTTACACTTTTGTTCACTGTCTGTAATAATTCATTTTCTTTGTTCATGATTTTTTTATTTAATCAATAACTAAATGTTGTTAATATGTTGCAAAGGTAGAAAGGAATCTATCGGTAGGCAAATAAAAGTGGAATTTAAGAGGGAATGAACGCTCTTGATAGGCTAATTATCTGATATATAATGTTGTATTAATGAAAAAAGTGAGTGTTTCAATAAACGTTCGTTTAATTGAACGCAAAGATAGAGGGTATTTTTAGAACTACAAAATGTTTAATAAAAAAAATGATTTTTTGCCTTTGGATATTGTTTTAATATATTAAACCATAGGTGTTTATGAATTAATAAAAAACAGTTTATTATCTGTCTGATTTTGTTTTCTGTTCTCTTCTGATTTATATACAAAAAACATGTGTTTTTAAACGAACGTCTATTGAAACACTTTTTGTTTTCAATGCCCTCGTTTAAAGGCTATTATAATAAATAACTATTTTCTGCCTCTCCTTCTGTGATAGTGGAGGGTCATTAAATAACATGGATGCACTGAATTTTTCATTAAAATCCGCATTACATAACTTGACCGGGAGGTATGCTTCGCTACTCCGGTGTCCCCAAAGAACATCCTGACGTGAACGACATGACAACATCCGCATCTATCGAGTCTTCGATGGAGCGCTCTCAATCTATCCTATCTTCTTCCGCTTTGAACTGGTATGCCTTGCGTATCACTTACGGGCGTGAATTGGCTTTGCAGGAGTACCTCAATTCGGAGGGGATCGAGAATTTCATCCCCATGCACTACGAATATACCATTAAAAACGAGCGTCGGGTTCGTAAGCTTGTTCCCGCAGTTCATAATCTGGTTTTTGTCCGTTCCTCGCGTAGTTGTATCGATGCCATCAAAGAGAGCAGGAGCGCCACGCTTCCTATCCGTTACATTATGGATCGTGAATATCATCGTCCCATCATCGTTCCTGATTCCCAAATGCGTAATTTCATGGCTGTCTCTGCGAATTATGATGAATCCCTGCTTTATTTCGAACCTTCTGAGTTGAACATCCGCAAGGGTACCCGTGTGCGTATCACCGGGGGGCTTTTCGAGGGGGTGGAGGGCGAGTTTGTCCGTGTCCGCAATGACCGTCGTGTCGTAGTCACCATCGAAGGGGTTATGGCTGTCGCCACCACCTTTGTCCATCCTTCATTGGTCGAACCTGTCACTGAAAAATAACATAACAAGATATGAACTATTTAGAATCAGAAATCTCCGCTCTTTATGCTTCTGCTCATGAACTTTGCTATCTGGGCATGGACGGTCGGCCGATCTACAGTGATCAATTCACCCGTCTGAATCGTGATGTTTTTTCTCAGGCTAATGCTTTGTACGACAAGCATGGTGATAGTGATGAAGAAGAGGCCCGGTTGTGTCTGTCGCTCCTGATGGGATATAATGCGACTCTCTATAATAACGGTGACAAGGAGGAGCGTATCCAACATATTCTGGATCGTTGCTGGGATGTACTGGAACATCTGCCTGCCTCTCTGTTGAAAGTCCAACTGCTGGTTTATTGTTACGGAGAGGTTTTCGATGAGGAATTGGCCCGGGAAGCTCAGGCTATCATCGATACGTGGCAGGACAGAGAGTTGTCAGAAGATGAACGTGAGGTGATGGAACGCCTGAAGGATGTGCAAGAGAATCCGTATCCTTGGAGTGAGGTGGAATGACTCGTACTGCCAAAAGTGTCAAAAATGCTAAGGTAGTCCTCTTTTTCTATTTCATAAATTTAGTTCTTCAGTTCTTTTCTCGCAAAATATTTCTGGAGTATCTTGGAGCCGAAGTATTAGGACTAAACACTACTGTCCAAAACCTGATTGACTTTTTGAATCTTGCGGAACTGGGTATTGGTGCTGCTGTTGCTTACAATCTTTATAAGTCACTTTTTGGAAAGAATAAGCAAGCTATCAATGAGATTATTTCAGTACAGGGTTGGCTTTTTCTCGTTGATATTTGTCAATGCACAGATTTTTTTGTGGTACACCTACGGCTCTTTTATTGTTTAGTTGGTCGCTGCTTTGCTCAGCTACTTTGTCAACTATCGTCAGATAGTGTTGACAGCAGACTAAAAGTAATATAAAATAACTCTAAATGTTCAGGATTTCAATATACTGAAAGTTGTCCTTCAAATACTTGTTATTTGCTCTTTAGACAGTGGATATGTTTATTAGATGGTTCTAGAACAACTTTTTTAATTTACTACTGTCATTGTGTTAGATATCGAGACTTGTAAGTAGACGGGAATCAGCTTCTGATCTTTCTTTTGTAAGTACATGATGGAGATATAGAAGGGACGAATGGATTATGAGAATCTACTCCCAATGACAATCAGGTTAACAGACTAGTGAAAGCAATTTAAAACTTACAGTTCAGAACAAGTGACGAGTGCTTACTGGTACTCGCCTGAAAAGGGAATTCCATGTTGAGAACATTTATCTATATAATTCTATGGTAATATTTTTTATGACTATATAAACTATTAAGTCCAAAATAATTTTAGATACTTACCTAACAAAAAGATTTAAACATGTATTATTTAAATGAACATCTAGTCAAATTAAATCGTATTTTTGACCAAAACTCACGTGATAATTATATTCGAATGGATCTTAATGAAAATCCCGGTGGATTACCTGAAGACTTCATTCATAAAGTATTATCAACTATAACTCCAGAATTAATATCAAAATATCCAGAACAACTTGCTTTTACTGAAAAACTGGGAAAGTTTATTGGAGCAGAATTAGAGCAGATATGTTTAACAAATGGTTCGGCAGAAGCTGTAAGATATGTAATTGAAGCGTATTCTCGTCCCGATGGTAAAATTGTATCGGTTACTCCCTCATATGCCATGTATGAAGTATATGCCAATATGTATGGAAGGCAACATATTCCTATTTATTATAATGAAGATCTTACATTCAATGTCAACAATATTATCGAGCGAATAAAACCTGATATCGATTTATTGATAGTACTTAATCCCAATAATCCAATAGGAGATGTATATACCAATGAAGAAATGGACAGAATAATTGCTGCTGCTAAGGCAAATGAAGTAACAGTATTAATTGACGAAGCCTATCATTATTTTTATCCCCATTCTTTCATTAAATATGCATTGAATAATGATCATGTGTTCATAACCCGTACATTTTCAAAATTATTTTCTTTGGCAGGTTGCCGATTAGGTTATATAGTTGGTCAAGCTAAAGATGTGGCGTACATACAAAAATTATGTACTCCTCATAATATAAATGCTTTTAGTATGAGATTTGCAGAATGTATCATCGAAGAACCTGGTATGATAGATACCCTGATTATAAAACAGCGCGAAGGCAAACAATATCTCATTAACGAATTACGAAAACGAAATTATGAGGTTAATGTAAAAGAAGGAAACTTTATTTTCATCAAACCTAAAACAGATGCTGATGAATTAGTCTCCAACATGAAAAAGAAGAAAAGAATTTTAATAAAGTCATATAACGGAATCGGCATCTTAGGTAAATGCTTAAGAGTCTCAACAGGTGAAAAGGAAATAATGCAAAAGTTTCTTTCTGCCATGGATGAATTAGATAAGTAAATATTCCTTATTATGATTAAAGTCATAACCTACGGTACCTATGATTTGTTGCATCAAGGGCATATTAATCTTTTGAAAAGAGCAAAGGACCTTGGTGATTATCTTATTGTAGGAGTTACTACTGATAGTTTCGATCTTAACAGAGGAAAATTGAATGTACGTAACAATGTCATGGAACGAATTGAGAATGTGCGTAAAACAGGACTGGCAGATAAAATCATTATAGAAGAATATGTAGGACAAAAAATAGATGATGTCCAAAAATATAATATAGACATTTTTGCCATTGGCTCGGATTGGGAAGGGTATTTTGATTATCTAAAAGAGTATTGTAAGGTTGTATATCTTAGACGTACAGAAGGAATATCTAGTACTCAATTAAGAAATGAGAAACAGATTCAGTTAGGTATTATTGGTACAGGACGTATTGCACATAGATTTATACCGGAATCACAATATGTCAATGGCGTTGAAGTCAAATCGGTCTATAATCCTAATATTCAAGAAGCTTTAGATTTTCCAAAGAAATATAATATACCATTTGTTGCCCATACATTCGATGAATTTATTTCGTCTGTTGATGCAGCGTATATAGCATCTCCTCATTTAAGTCACTTCCATTACAGTAAACAATTATTAGAACAAGGAAAACATGTATTGTGCGAAACACCCATTACCCTAAAAAAAGAGGACACTTTGGAACTTTGTAGATTAGCACAAATAAAAGGACTTACATTAATGGAAGCAAATAAGACAGCATATTGTCCGGCTTTTAACCATTTGATAACTTTGATAAAATCTGGAGTTATAGGTGAAATTGTAGATATTGAAGCTTCTATCTCCACCTTACGGCTGAAAGGACTCAGAGAGTTAGATTCAAAACAAGCCGGTGGAAGCATTACAGAAAATGTTTCATTTGCTCTATTGCCAATCTTTAAGTTGCTTGGAACCAGTTACAAAGATTTACTCTTTTTCTCTTCATTTAAAGATAATGTCGATATTTATACAAAAGGTATTATGCGCTATCCTTCAGCAATTGCATCTTTTAAATTGGGATTAGGAGTAAAAACAGAAGGAGACTTAGTTATATCTGGAACTAAAGGATATGCTTATGTATCTGCTCCTTGGTGGAAAACCGATTACTTCGAATTACGTTATGAAGATATTAATTTAAACAAAAAATATTTTTATGTATATGAAGGTGAAGGACTACGCTATGAACTGCATGATTTTATATCGTGTATTAATAACGGGCTCTCCAATTCTTATAGACTCACTAATCAAGAGATGATAGTGGCAAGCGAGATTATTGAGAAGTTCAGAAATAACCAATGTATATATCATTTAGAATAAACTGAATGACAGAAAATCTAAAACGTAAAACTGTATCAGGAGTAATGTGGAGTGCTATAGAGCGTTTTTCACTACAAGGTGTACAATTCGTTATGCAACTTGTTATGGCAAGGCTATTGTTGCCTTCTGATTATGGAATGATTGCCATGCTTACTATTTTTTTACAGATAGCACAAGCATTCATTGACAGTGGCTTTACCAATGCATTAATCCAAAAAAAAGATAGAACAGAGGTTGATTACTCTACTGTATTCTATTTTAACATTATCATTGCTTTACTTTTTTATTGTATCTTATTCGTATCAGCTCCTTTAATAGCTAAATTTTATAATATGCCGGATTTAATTTTGGTAATGAGAGTTATGGCATTATCATTGATTATACTCTCATTTTCAGCTGTTCATAAAACAAAATTAACTATTGAGATTAATTTTAAAATACAATCTAAAATAACATTAATAGCAGCAGGCATATCGGGAATAATTGGTGTCGGAATAGCTTATTGGGGGTATGGGGTATGGGCATTAGTATATCAATCCATACTGAATGCTATGCTGACAACGATATTATTTAATTGTTTCTATCGTTGGAAGCCCCTCAAAACTTTTTCCATGAAATCTTTTAAAAGGCTGTTTTCTTTCGGCTCTAAGTTATTGGTGTCAGGATTAATTCATACCGTATACTATAATCTATATGGAATAGTTATCGGAAAAAGATTCTCAGCAGCTGAGTTAGGCTACTACACAAGAGCAGAACAATTTGCCATACTTCCATCCTACAATTTAAGTGCAATTATAACAAGGGTTACTTTCCCTATATTAAGTTCTATACAAGATGATAATGAAAGATTAGCGAGTACATATAGAAAATATATTCGTTTATCATCATATTTGATTTTTCCTTTAATGGTTGGTTTAGCATCTCTTGCCAATCCTTTAGTTGATTTATTTTTAACAGAAAAATGGAATGGTACAGTTGCTCTTTTACAAATATTATGTTTTGATTGGATGTTTGATCATTTAAGTGGAATAAATCTGAACTTATTATATGTAAAGGGACGTTCTGACTTAGCATTACGTTTAGAGATAATAAAAAAAATAATAGCGATAACCATTCTATTAGCCTCTATTCCTTTGGGAATTATTGGTATGTGTTTGGGAAGAGTTTTATATTCTTTGATTGCTACCTATGCCAATACATATTATACCAATTCCCTAATAGGACTAAGTTTCAGAACTCAATTAAAAGATATCATCCCATATTTAATATTGTCTTTAGCCATGGGAGGAGTTGTATATGCTACTACATATTTAGGACTCTCAAATATAATTCAATTGATAATAGGTATTACAATAGGCATATTATTTTATATTTCGATTTCATATATATTCAAAATAACCTCTTTAAAAGTTTTACTGCAACTAATACATAAATAAAATATGAATAAAAATATAGAAGAAGAATTACGCCGAAGATATAATCCCGAGGGCTCAACATTAAGAAAACAACAAAATAAGATGTTTGAAATATTAATATTAATTGATAAACTATGCGAAAAATACAAAATTAACTATTGGCTTTCTGATGGAACACTATTAGGTGCAGTCAGACACGGAGGATTTATTCCTTGGGATGACGATTTAGATATAAATATGATGAAAAGTGATTATTTAAAATTTATAGAAATAGCAAAGGTAGAATTACCATCAAATTTAAAAATACAAACGCACGAGACAGATAAAGGATATTATTTTACCTATGGGAAAATCCGAGATTTAGATTCTATTTTGTATGAAGACGGAAAAAGTGATCGCTATTTTAAATACAAAGGCATATATGTTGATATCTTTCCTATGGAGTATACGTCCCCTCCACTTTCAAAATTTTCCGCATATTGGCATTGGAGAACCGTGTTAAGACTCTCCTTTTTAAAAAATGATCGGTTGGGAATAAAGGAAAAATTGAATCACACCTTATTTATCTTATCTAATGCAATTTACTCATTATTCAATTACATAGATAAGATTTTTAAAAATAATGAACTTAGCAGTGCCTATGGTAGCCAATTTTTATCCCGATATCCTAATGATGTAATATTTCCATTATCAAAAATTGAATTTGAGGGCCATACATTTAACGCTCCTAATAATCCGGATGAATATTTAAGGATACTATTTGGTAATTATTTGGAATTACCAGAAGAAAGTGCACGGATGACACATGTTCTAAATATTGAATTTAATACTAACAATTAATTTTTCTATTTTCGTGAATATTTTATTTGTATATAGTGGTCCGATTATTCCTGAACTTGGAGGGGTAGAAAGGGTGACGTCTGTTCTTACTGATTTTTTCATTTTAAGGGGAATAACAGTATATTATTTATCTTTAGAAAAATGTAATGAAACCTCAAGGCAATTTTATCTTCCTAATCCCCTTGATATTTACTCTGAAGAAAACAAACTATTTTTCTTTCAATTATTAGATAAAAATAAAATAGACATTATTATTAATCAGAGTGGGCTTAGTCCTAAAGTCTCTCGTTTTTGCTACCTATGCAAAGCAAGAGGTATTAAATTAATATCTGTCGTACATAGTTCATTATTAGCAGTGATAAAAAACTATTCAATTTCCTATTTTGAAAAATATAATAAATATCACCTATCTTTTCTGTTGCCTCTAACAAATCTTTGGATAGTAAAAAAGTGTATTTTATTTTTATATAAAATAAAATATAAAAATCATTACAAAGAGTTGCATCAATATAGTGACAAGGTTGTTCTATTATCTAAAGGCTATTTCCCTGAATTATCTTTTTTCTTACCTAGAATGGACTTTAATAAAGTTATTGCAATACCAAATCCTGTATCTTTTAATTCCAATCACTGTACAAGATCTAAAGAACAAGAAATATTGTATGTAGGCAGAATTGATTTTTATCAGAAGAAAATAGATATATTATTGCAAATTTGGAAAAATATATTCAATAAATATCCTGATTGGAAATTAACAATTGTTGGGGGAGGTAAAGATTTAGATACTGCAATAAAAATGAGTGAGAAGATGGGATTAAAGAGAATTACTTTTGAAGATTTTCAGATTCCTATAGAATATTATAAGCGTGCCTCTATTCTGTGTATGACATCTGCATTTGAGGGTTTTCCCATGGTACTTCCTGAAGCAATGAATTATAAAGTTATCCCTATAATATTTAACAGTTATTCTTCAGCTCAAGATATCATAGAAAATGAAATAGATGGTTTTCTAATACCTCCATTTGATATAAATAAATATCAAAAAAAATTGCAAACTCTTATAGAAAATAAAGACGTGAGAAATAAAATGTCACAAAGAGCTTATTTGAAATCAATTCATTTTTCAATTGAAAATATAGGAAATACATGGATGGATTTTATAAATAAAATAGCAAAATAATGTTTTATTCTTTTATTTTATTTTCTTTATTTATTTTATTCTATTTTATTGAGATTAAGACGGCTTTTTGCTGTAAAAACAAAAATTTAACTGTCTTTTTTATTCTCATATCTGTTATACTTTTATGTGGATTACAAAGTATTATTCAACATCATTTTAATGATTATGTAAATTATTCTAATTTTTTTCGAAAGGTAGAACCAATCAATCAGGTTTGGCAAAGTAGAGGATATAATTTTGAGAATCCTGATATTTCTTTTGAAATTGGCTACAAATATTTGAATTCGTTTTTTAAATACTTCACGGATAATGAATGTATATTCTTTTATATTATTAACGTAATACTGATGTTGATGGTTTGTAGATTTATAAAAAAATACTCAACTAATTTCTTTCTTGTATTTATAGTCTACTATGCATTCATGTATCCAAGTTTTCAACTCGGAATATTACGACAAGGGATTGCTAACGGTTTATTTTTATATATAATCCATTTTCTCTTTGAGAAAAAATATTTATTTTATATCGTTTCTATATTTATCATATCAACATTTCATACAACAGCTTTATTACTAATATTCTTACCGATATTCACAAATAGAAAAATCAATATGAACTATATATTATTTTTCTTTTTATTCGGTAATTTTTTATATTTACTCAAGATAGATATCGTCAGTTTTGTTTTAAAATTATTTCTTCTATTAAATAATTTCCCCATAGCAAACTCCATTTTATATTATTTGGATGCTAATCTTGAAAATAATTATTTAGGTATAGGATATTGGGATCGTTTAGTTCAGTTTATAATTATTTATTTTATATACAGTTCACTATCCAAAAGGGAGAAGTTAGATTCTATAACTATTAGCTTTATAAATCTTTCCTTGTGCCTTATATTTCTACAATTATATGCTTTTAACTATCCCATTTTCACTAATCGCCTACGTTTCTATTTTTGTCTATTTATGTTTATAGTTATTGATAGATACTTATCGACAAGTCGACACAAAAATTCCTTTTTGATAGGATATTCTTTACTTTATAGCATTATGATGTTAACTATTAGCACTTCTTATCTGAGAGAATGATATAATATAAATTAATATTAAAAAATAAAATATGATTGATATTCCTGTTCTTTTTATAATTTTTAAGAGGCCAAAAGTTGCTTTGCAATCTTTTTCAGCCATAAAAAAAGCAGCTCCCCGTAAACTTTATATTGCATGTGACGGAGCTAGGGATAATATTCAGGGTGAACGAGATTTAGTTGATAAAACCCGAAAAATAATATTAGATAATGTAGATTGGGATTGTGAAGTCTATGTGAATTTTCAAACAAAAAATTTGGGATGCGCATCTGGCGTATTTACGGCAATCAATTGGCTGTTTCAGCATGAACAATATGGCATCATACTAGAGGATGACTGTATAGCCCAAGAAACTTTTTTCCCTTTCATGCAAGAACTTTTAATTAAATATGAGAAAGATGAACGTATAGGTATGATTGATGGAGCTAACTATATAAAAGGAGCTCATATCGTCCATTCTTATTGCTTTTCAAAATATAAATCAACAAATGGCTGGGGAACTTGGCGTAGGGCTTGGAATAATATGGATATGAAAATGAAATGGAGGAATACTTTATATGAAGAATCTATAATAAAAAACATGGGATATAAAGGATATGATTACAAATATTGGAAATATAGATTAAAAGCTATTGATAAGGATTATGTAAGTGCTTGGGATTGGCAATGGTATTTTACATTAGCAGCCCAAAATCAATTATCAATATTTCCACAAGTTAGTTTAATCTCAAATATTGGTTTTGGAGAAGGTGCTACTCATACAACAGAAGGTACTATTCCTAATAATTTCTTAACCACAGATAATTTAGAATTTCCATTAGTACATCCAGATTATGTAGTACCTGATATTAATTTTGACAAACATTTTTATGATTCAAATAATAGTTTTGAGTATACAATAAAAAGATATGTCCCATTTAAAATAAAAAATATGCTCAAAAAAATAATTAGATAGAAAATGGCATACATAAAAACTTCCACTGGCAAAATTAAATATAGAATTCATCCTCTTTATCTTGGCATAAAAAGGATTAATAAATATATTGCAAAAGAAAATTTACTTTTATTTAAAAAAGTAATAGATAAAAATGAAATCTCTTTTGGACTTATAGCAGGTACTTTATTAGGAGCTGTAAGAGAACACGATTTTATTGATCATGATGAAGATATTGACCTTTTTTTTCTAGAGAAAGATAAACAACGTGTTTTCAGTATATTACCAGAGTTGTTGGAAGTCGGTTTTGAAATAGCACGATATGATAGAAAAGGATTAATGTCTATTATACGGAAAGGGGAATACATTGATTTATATTTCTTTGCAGACTACAGTGAAAGAATTCTCGCATGTAGTGGTTGGTGTATCCCCGAAAGTTTTTTATTAAACACTTGTGAGTTGCTTTTCCAAGGAGAGTCCTTCAAGATTCCCAAAGATTACATAGAATATTTGAAATATGAATATGGCTCTAATTGGCATACACCTATTGCTTATAGTAATTTTAATATACCTTTTTGGAAAGTTAAATTTTTTGAAATAAAAAGTTTAATCAAAGACTCATTACCTAATTGGATTTATTTTCCATTGGCTCGTAAAAGTGAGAAAAAGTTAATTGATAGCTATTTACCTAGGGCAGAGAAGTATATAAATTCCCTTTCATGAAAGTCTCCATCACAACAACTACTTACAACAGTAGCTCGACTCTTTGTGACACTATATGTAGTGCTTTATCTCAGTCATATCTCAATATAGAGTAAACGTTCAAAAATGATGTCTTGATCTGTTTATATTTAAGCTTTAGATTTACTGCACACTAAAAAAGATAATTTTATGTACAGCAGTGATTATGAAAAGTTATGGTTCCTCCACAAGACGGAGGGTAAACCTAAAGGAGTTTCGATCAATTCGTTTAGTATGAGGCAAGGCATTTTTTATTGTGATTTTAATACTTGGTTTGTGAAGGCTCGTAAGGACATCATTTCTGTTCAGATTGAAGGTGCTCCCTCTTCTGATTCTTATTTGGAAGAATCACCCTTATCCACTTGTAATGATGAAATTCTGAAGCCGACTACTCCGCAGATGATTTTGAGCAATACCTTAGTCACGATTCAGACTTGTGATGGCCCTAATATCCGTAAGAGTAACTTGGACTACCTTGTCTTGAAAGCATTGGTAGAGAAACTGGAGGGCTTATGTTAACAATATCCGGTTTGAAGAATTTCTACTATCTTCCTGCTTTTCACGATATATGCTGTAAGGCTCTGCGTGTTTCAGAGACTCTTCGTTCTAGATGACAAACTGATAGAAGTGGAACATTGATACTGCCTTGCTTATGTGTATAACAAGTTCGAGGGTGCCTGTAATCAAGGTTGTGAGAAGATCCGTTATATGGTCAATATAAGCGTGAATCAGCTTACGATCTTTCTTTTGCAGGTACATGACGGAGATACGGAAGGGAAGAACGGATTATGAAACCCTACTTTCAATGACGATCTGTCTAACAGATTAGTGAAAACTATTTAACATTTAAGTTCCAGAACAAGTGACGAGTGCAACTGCTACTTCGCCTGAAAGGAGGATACTATGTTGGGGGCACTTACAATCACATTGAATTATTCTATGAAATTTTCTTTAATAACTGTCACTTTAAATAGTGGAAAAACGGTTCGTAATACTTTTGATTCTGTGCTAAAACAGACTTATAGTGATTTTGAATATATTCTTGTCGATGGTATCTCCAGAGATAATACACTTGATTTAATTAATGAATATGACTCAAAATTTAATGGTCGCTTGCAATGGATCTCTGAAAAAGATGATGGACTTTATGATGCTATGAATAAGGGATTTTCTATGGCTACAGGAGATATAATTGGGATTATAAATTCAGATGATGTGTTGGCTGATCCTGCAGCAATAGAAAAAGTAGTAAAATGCTTTGAGAGGGATGAAATGATTGATGCTGTTTATGCTGATTTGTATTATGTTGCACAAAACGATATATCTAAAATAGTGCGTCATTGGGTATCAGGGGAACAAAGAAGCTTTGCTAAAGGCTGGCATCCTGCGCATCCTACGTTCTATGTGAAGAAAGAAATATATCATAAGTATGGAGCATTTGATTTAAACTTTAAATTTGCAGCGGATTTTGAATTAATGCTCCGCTTAATAGAAAAGTATCATATAAAATTGCACTATCTTCCGGAGCCTTTGGTCAGAATGCGTTTAGGAGGTACGACTAGTAAAAATTTATCTAACATTAGGAAAGGTAATATAGAGTGTATTAATGCTTTTAAAAAGAATAATATACCTGTTAGTCGTTTTTATCCATTGTTTCGTCTATTGCCTAAATTGAAACAATATTTCCAATAATTTCTTTATTTATGAAACTTTTATTTACAGGAGCTTCTGGGTTCTTGGGGAATAACATATATTCGTTGTTGGAAGAAAAGTATGTTATTGAAACTGTCGGAATCACTTCAAAGGATAATTATAATGTAAATCTTGCTTGGGAAATACCTAATTTAACAGGTACATTTGATGTCGTATTTCATGCTGCAGGTAAAGCGCATTCTATTCCTAAAACAGAAGAAGAGAAACAAGTCTTTTTTGATGTAAATTTTCAGGGTACCAAGAACTTATGCGCTGCTTTAGAGAATAGTGGTATTCCTAAAGCTTTCATTTTTATTAGTACGGTTGCCGTTTATGGTTGTGATTCGGGTGAGAATATTACGGAAGAGCATCCTTTAAATGGAACTACTCCTTATGCTTTGAGTAAGATTAAGGCTGAGAAATACTTGGAAAGGTGGTGTGCTATGCATAATGTAGCGTTAAGTATACTTCGTCCTTCATTGATTGCCGGACCTAATCCTCCTGGAAATTTAGGAGCGATGATTCGTGGGATTAGAAATGGTAAGTACTTAAGTATTGCCGGGGGAAAAGCCCGGAAAAGTGTTCTGATGGTTCAGGATATTGCAAATCTTCTTCCTATGTTAATAGAAAAGGGTGGGATATATAATGTTTGTGACAGTTACCAGCCGAGTTTTCGTGAGTTGGAGATGGTGATATGTAAACAATTGAATAAAAAGTTACCTTTGTCTATTCCTTATTGGTTTGCTAAAAGTATGGCCGTTCTTGGTGATTGTTTTGGGGAAAATACACCAATAAACAGTTTAAAACTTCGCAAGATCACAAACTCTTTGACTTTTAGTAATGAAAAAGCAGTGCGTGAACTTGGGTGGAAGCCTATGAATGTTCTGAAAAATTTTCGGATAGAATAAGGAGGTGCTCTAAATGGAAATTTTTCTTTGGATTATAGGAATCTTAATAGGAATTCTTTTTTTTGTCTTTTTAGGACTTCAACTTTGGTTTTATTTCATTAAAAAGAACGAATAGTTTATGTACTATCTGATAATCTTAGTTCTGCTATTTCTGGCAGAACTTTTTTATTTTCATATTGCCGATAAATATAATATTATCGACAAACCGAATGAACGGAGTTCGCATACCCGGATTACACTGCGGGGTGGAGGAATTATCTTCTACTTGGGTGCATTGGCTTATTTTCTGACAAATCAGTTTGAGTACCCTTGGTTTATGTTGGCTCTCACTCTGGTGACGGTGATCAGCTTTGTAGATGATATCCGCTCCATATCACAAGGACTTCGTCTTGTTTTTCATTTTACGGCGATGGGCTTGATGTTCTATCAGTGGGAGTTGTTTACTCTTCCCTGGTGGACTGTAGTTGTGGCTTTGATCGCATGTACAGGGATTATCAATGCCTATAATTTTATGGATGGAATTAATGGCATCACGGGGGGATATTCGCTGGTTGTACTTGGATCTTTGGCGTTTATCAATCATTGGGTTGTTTCGTTCGTTGAACCGGATTTGATTTATACCATGCTGTGTGCGGTGTTGGTCTTTAATTTCTTTAATTTCCGTAAGAGGGCAAAATGCTTTGCCGGTGATGTGGGGTCGGTCAGTATTGCTTTTATTATTCTGTTTTTAATCGGTAAGCTGATAATCGATACGGAAGATTTTAGTTGGATTGTGCTTCTGGCAGTATATGGAGCAGACAGTGTGTTGACTATTGTCCATCGATTGATGTTGCATGAAAATATTGGTCTGCCCCACCGGAAACATTTGTATCAGATAATGGCTAACGAACTGAAGATACCTCATGTCGCGGTGTCATTGACCTATATGGTGGTGCAGGGCGTAGTTGTGGCGGGATACCTGGTATTGCGGGAGTACGGATATGTATATTTGGCAGGAAGCATATTGCTGTTGAGTATATTATATCTGTTGTTCATGAAGAGATTCTTTCATCTGCACCAGTTTTGAGTTAGTCGGTGGTGGGAAATAAAAAGAAAGGCGACTTGATTGCAAGCCGCCTTTCTTTTTATTTAATCTCAAATTCTTCCTTCATATCGATCTCTTCTCCATGTGAATCGTAGAATACGTATTCAAGAAAAGCGAGTTTCTGACTCGGAATAATTTTAATACCAAATCCGTATTTCATCTGCCATTTGCGTTTCAGCGACATAAGTCCCTGATTCAAATAAGCAGCCACATACGGGTGGATGTGCAGTGAGAATTTCTTTATCTTCAGTTTATTGACCAGATAATCAATTTTACTCTCCAGTGTGTCCGTAAAGAGGATGGACGATTTGATGGTGCCTTTACCAAAGCAAGTCGGACAGGTTTCTGTAGTGTTCACGTCCATGGCCGGGCGAACCCGTTGGCGTGTAATTTGCATCAGTCCGAATTTGCTTAAGGGCAGAATGTTGTGACGCGCCCTGTCTTTTTGCATATTGGCACACATACGTTCGTAAAGCTTCTGACGATTTTCGGCTTCATTCATGTCGATGAAATCCACCACAATGATACCACCCATATCCCTTAGTCTTAACTGGCGTGCCAACTCATCGGCAGCTCCCAGGTTAACTTCGAGTGCATTACCTTCCTGTCCGTTGGCATTCTTGGTGCGGTTACCGCTGTTCACGTCTACTACGTGAAGCGCCTCAGTGTGCTCAATAATCAGGTAGGCACCACTCTTGTAGGATACTGTTTTACCAAAAGACGATTTAATCTGTTTGGTGATACCAAAATTGTCATAAATGGGAAGCTGACCTTTGTATAATTTGACAATGCCTGCCCGTTCGGGGGCAATCAGTGTCACATAATCCCTGATTTCGTTGAATACCGCTTCGTTGTTGACGTAGATATTTTCGAACGAGGGATTGAAAAGGTCGCGTAACAAGGCTACGGCACGGCTGGTTTCCTCATAAATCAGTGTAGGAAACTTTGTAGCCTTTTGTACCTTGGTGATACTTTCTTCCCAGTGCTTCAGCAATACTTTAAGCTCTCCGTCGAGTTCGGCAACACGTTTGCCTTCTGCCACTGTGCGTACGATCACTCCGAAGTTTTTCGGTTTGATGCTCATCAGTAACTGTTTCAGGCGCGCACGTTCTTCGCTCGATTTAATTTTTTGAGAAACGGAAACCTTATCATTAAAAGGAATCAGTACCAGATATCTTCCTGCAAACGAGATTTCGGAAGTCAGGCGTGGTCCCTTGGTAGAGATAGGTTCCTTTACGATTTGCACCACTACTTCTTGTCCTACCTTTAATGTATTGGCTACAGTGCCATCCTTGTCAAGGTCGGGAAGCAGGGTTGCTTTCGAAATGGGATTAAGCTTTTTTTTGTCGCTTAAAGTCTGCTTTACGTACTTTTCGAGTGAGTTAAATTGAGGACCCAGGTCTAAATAATGAAGGAAAGCATCTTTCTCATAACCGACATCCACGAAGCAAGCATTCAGTCCGGGCATCAATTTCTTGACACGGCCTAAATACATATTGCCCACCGAAAAAGAAATATTTCTTCCTTCGCTTTGAAGTTCCACCAGACTCTTGTCCTCAAGTAGGGCGATGGATACTTCTTTGGGCTGTACGTCTACTACTAGTTCGCTTGTCACCTCTATTTCCTATATTATTTAATTTTGTAAAAAATGAACGAATAACTCAATGGGTTTGTTCATTCAATCGGGCATTTAAACAAAGAACAAACTCGAAAGACATAGCTTCACAAGTTTGTTCTTTATTTCTGTCCAGATTCAGACTAAAAATTACTTTTTGCTTTTATGTCTGTTCTTTCTTAGTCTTTTTTTACGCTTGTGCGTAGACATTTTATGTCTTTTTTTCTTCTTTCCGCTTGGCATAGCTTCAAAATTTTATGGGTTAATACTCTTGTTTATTATTTCTTTACCGAAAGGGTGAATGTCTTAGCTGGTTTGAACGCCGGAATGTTGTGTTCCGGAATGATGATAGTCGTATTCTTAGAAATATTACGAGCGGTTTTTTGAGCTCTTTTCTTTACGACGAAGCTACCAAATCCACGGAGGTAAACATTCTCGTCCTTAGACAAAGAATCTTTCACTGCATCCATAAATGCCTCAACTGTTGTAAGTACTGTTACTTTGTCAACACCGGTGTTCTTTGCAATTTCGTTTACAATATCTGCTTTAGTCATTTTTCCTTAAAAAAAATATTATTACTATGTTCTTTCTAATTTTTTGGACTGCAAATATATAGCTTTTTAGTCTCCCAAAAAAATATATCCCGAACAATTTTCTAAAAAAGTCGCTTCATTAAGCTTTCTTAGTTCGTAATTAAACGAAAATGACTACTTTTGTGCAAGGATAAAGTTAACAAAAAGTAGAATCCGTCCAAAAAGCATGAACCGGAATTTCAGCAATGCAATAGAGAATTGGTACAAGGAATATAAACGTGAACTTCCCTGGAGGGATTCGGCAGATCCGTATGTAATATGGATATCGGAAATCATTCTTCAGCAAACGCGTGTGGTGCAGGGGTACGATTATTTCGTCCGCTTTATGAAACGTTTTCCCGATGTCGCCACTTTGGCCGAGGCGGATGAAGACGAAGTGATGAAGTATTGGCAGGGACTGGGCTATTATTCGCGTGCTCGTAATTTGCATGCCGCCGCCAAGAGCATGAATGGGGTATTTCCGAAAACTTATCCTGAGGTGCGTGCCCTCAAAGGGGTAGGGGAGTATACAGCCGCTGCCATTTGTTCTTTTGCGTATAACATGCCTTATGCGGTGGTCGATGGAAATGTATATCGAGTGCTGTCGCGTTATTTGGGCATCGATACTCCGATTGATTCTACAGAAGGGAAAAAATTGTTTGCGGCTGTGGCGGATGAATTGCTGGATAGAAAGAACCCCGCATTATACAATCAGGCTATTATGGACTTCGGAGCGATCCAATGTTCTCCTCAAACTCCCAACTGCATGTTTTGTCCATTGGCTGACAGTTGTGCGGCGCTGGCAAAGGGGACAGTGGCGGAGCTTCCGGTCAAGCAGCACAAAATAAAAACGACCAATCGTTATTTCAATTATATATATGTACGCATGGGCGTGCATACTTTCATAAATAAAAGGACGGGAAATGATATTTGGAGAAATCTGTTCGAGCTTCCGTTGATTGAAACTCCGGTTGCTGTTTCGGAGGAGGAATTTTTGGCACTGCCCGAGTTAAAGGCATTGTTTGCCCCCAAGGAACTTCCGGTAGTCCGTTCGGTTTGCCGGGACGTGAAACACGTGCTTTCCCACCGGGTGATTTATGCCAATTTTTATATAGTAGATCTTCCGGAAGATAGTCATTCGTTTGCTGCTTATCAAAAAATAAAGGCTGAAGAGCTGGAACAATATGCCGTCTCAAAATTGGTGCATGCCTTTATAGAGAAATACATCGATTGAAATAGAAACTGAATATATTTTGTTGAATTATAAATATCTAAAATTATGAAACGACCTTACTTACTATTAGCCTGTCTTTCTCCCGTAGCTTGCCTGATGGCCGCAAGTGGACAAAAAGGAGGAAAAAACAAACAGAAGGTGAATGACCGACAACTGCCGAATGTGGTGTTTATCTATGCAGATGATTTGGGATATGGCGATCTGGAATGTTATGGAGCTAAAAATGTACAAACTCCTAATGTTAACCGTTTGGCATCCGAAGGTATTCGCTTTACTAATGCGCATGCTACTGCGGCTACCAGTACTCCTTCACGTTACTCCATGCTTACGGGAGAATATGCCTGGCGTCGTCCGGGAACGGATGTAGCAGCCGGAAATGCCGGAATGATTATCCGTCCGGAAGATTACACGATGGCCGATATGTTTAAAAATTCCGGTTATGTGACTGCTGCTCTCGGTAAATGGCATTTGGGACTGGGAGATAAAAGCGGAGAGCAAGACTGGAATGCTCCACTTCCCGCTGCATTGGGGGATTTGGGATTTGACTATTCATACATTATGGCTGCTACTGCCGACCGTGTGCCCTGTGTATTTATTGAAAACGGAAAAGTGGCAAACTATGACCCGAGTGCCCCTATCGAAGTCAGCTACCGCAAACCTTTTGAAGGAGAACCTTTAGGGAAAGATCATCCGGAGCTGTTGTATAACCAGAAACACAGTCATGGACATGATATGGCTATCGTAAACGGAATCGGCCGCATCGGTTATATGAAAGGGGGAGGCAAGGCTTTATGGAAAGATGAAAATATTGCCGACTCGATCACTACACATGCCATCAACTTTATTCGCGAACATAAGGATGAACCGTTCTTTATGTATTTTGCAACGAACGATGTGCACGTTCCACGCTTTCCACACGAGCGTTTCCGTGGTAAAAATCCGATGGGGTTGCGCGGAGATGCCATTGTACAGTTCGACTGGAGTGTAGGGCAAATCCTGGAAACACTTGACAAGCTGGGACTTTCTGAAAACACATTGATTATTCTTTCCAGTGATAACGGTCCTGTTGTGGATGATGGTTATCAGGATCGTGCAGAGGAGCTGCTCAACGGGCACAGTCCGGCAGGTCCGCTGCGTGGCAACAAATATAGTGCTTTCGAAGGTGGAACCCGTATTCCCGCCATTGTGCGCTGGCCTAAGAAAATTACTCAGCCGCAGGTGTCGGATGTATTGGTTTCACAAATCGACTGGCTGGCCTCTTTAGCTTCCCTGGTTGATGCAAGGGTTCCCAAAGGAGCGGCTCCCGATAGTTTTGACCGTCTGGGCAACTGGCTGGGAACGGATTCTACCGACCGTCCTTGGGTGATTGAGCAAGCCTCTAACCACACACTGTCAGTACGTACCAAGGACTGGAAATACATTGAACCTAACGACGGTCCTCACATGATAACCTGGGGACCTAAAATAGAAACGGGTAATCTGAGCATTCCGCAATTGTATGATATGACTAAAGATTATGAACAGGAGAATCTTGCAGAGAAGAATCCAGCCAAGCTTTTTGAATTGCAAACCATTTTGAGAAAAGTGCGCAATAAAACTTATAGAGCTTTATAAAAGTTGTAACAATTCTTGCATTCTATTGTTATTCTATTTAATTTTGGCAACGAAATTCGGTATTTAGAAACATAAAATTCTGAGAATATGTCAGTAAATAAAGTGATATTGATAGGAAATGTCGGAAAAGACCCTGAAGTGAGATATTTGGATACAGGTATTGCTGTAGCCAGTTTTCCTTTGGCTACGACCGACCGCGCATATACTTTGTCGAATGGTACACAAGTGCCCGAACGGACCGAATGGCACAATCTTGTCCTTTGGCGCGGACTGGCAGAAACTGCCGAAAAGTATGTACATAAAGGTGATAAACTCTATGTGGAGGGGAAAATAAGAACCCGTTCTTATGATGACCAGAATGGGGCTAAACGCTATGTTACCGAGATTTTTGTGGATAATATGGAAATGCTCACTCCGAAAGGTACCGGTTCGGGATCGTATGCTCCGGCACAGCAGCAGGCTGCTGCTCCCGTGAGACCTCAATCGCAACAACCGCAGCAACCGGTGTCTTCGCAAGATAATTCGGCGGATGACCTGCCGTTTTAATGGTTAATGGCTACAAGTTAAGAGTTAGAATTGCCATCCGGCATCTAACCTTAACTTGTAGTGATAACTTTTAGCTGACAACTTGTGGCACATGATTTGCATGTAGCTACTTATTATTAACTTAAAACCAATATTTTGGACCCAGACGCTTATTTATGCCAATTGGCAGAAATTTTTAACGGAATATCCGTAAACACACCTTCATTATCGGCAATAATAGCCATTATTCTGGCAGGTTTGCTCCTGCTCGCCTCGGGCTTTGCTTCGGCATCCGAAATCGCTTTCTTCTCACTTTCGCCTTCCGATCTGAATGATATAGAAGAAGGCAATCATCCTTCTGATGGGAAAATCAGCAATCTGCTCGCAGACTCCGAACGTTTGTTGGCAACCATTCTTATCACAAACAACTTTGTGAATGTTACCATTATCATGCTCTGTAACTTCTTCTTCATGAATGTCTTTGTCTTTCATTCGCCTCTTGCAGAGTTTTTGATACTGACTGTTATCCTGACTTTCCTCTTGTTGCTTTTCGGAGAGATTATGCCTAAGATCTATTCGGCCCAGAAGACATTGGCTTTCTGCCGTTTCTCCGCTCCGGTCATCTATGTGTTGCGTAAAGTATTTGCTCCTATCTCTGCTGTGTTAGTACATTCTACGGCTTTCTTGAATAAACATTTTGCCAAAAAGAATCACAATATATCGGTTGACGAACTTTCTCATGCCCTTGAACTGACCGACAAGGCCGAACTTACGGAAGAAAATAATATACTGGAAGGCATCATTCGTTTTGGTGGCGAAACAGCCAAGGAGGTTATGACTTCCCGCCTCGACGTGGTCGATCTTGATATACGTACTCCTTTTAAAGATGTAATTCAATGTATTATCGACAATGCATATTCCCGTATCCCCATCTATTCGGGCACACGTGATAATATCAAGGGGGTACTTTATATCAAGGATCTGTTGCCCCACCTTAATAAGGGTGACAATTTCCGTTGGCAGTCACTGATCCGTCCGGCGTATTTTGTGCCGGAAACTAAAATGATCGATGATCTTTTACGTGATTTTCAGGCAAATAAGATTCATATTGCCATTGTTGTGGATGAATTCGGGGGTACATCGGGAATTGTGACAATGGAGGATATCATTGAAGAGATCGTTGGGGAGATTCATGATGAATATGATGATGAAGAGCGTACCTATACGGTGATTAACGATCATACCTGGGTGTTTGAGGCTAAAACGCAGTTGACCGATTTTTATAAGATTACGAAGGTCGACGAAGATGATTTTGACAAAGTAGATGGAGATGCCGATACACTGGCCGGACTGTTGCTCGAGATAAAGGGAGAATTTCCGGCACTCCATGAGAAGGTTCTCTATCATCGATACGAATTTGAAGTGCTGGCTATGGATAGCCGGAGAATCCTGAAAGTGAAGTTTACCGTTAACGAGCCTTCCACAGAGGAAGAAGTTTCCTGATATCAGCTTTTGCCATGGCTTTGTTACGGGAATATAAAGAAATTGCTTATCAGTGGGGAATCTGGAAAACAGAAGAGTCCCCGGAAGAACTTTTGGCACTGTTGCCCGATCCGGAAAGATATGAGCAACAGTTGACGCGCTTTTCTTCACCTCATCGTAAATTGGAATGGCTTTCCGTACGTGTATTGCTATATCAGTTGCTGGGGGAGGAAAAGACAATTGAATATGCTCCCAGTGGCAAACCCCATTTGGCGGATTCTTCTTATTTCATCAGCATTTCTCACACTCGCGGCTATGTCGCAGTTATACTGAGTCCCGTGTCCGAAGTGGGAATCGATATCGAGCAATACGGGCAGCGGGTGCACAAGGTCGCTCATAAATATATGCGTCCGGACGAGTTGATTTCTGAATATCATGGAGAAGATACCTGGTCTTTACTTTTACATTGGTCAGCAAAAGAAGTGATGTTTAAGTGTATGGATACTTCAGAGGTCGATTTTAGGGAGCATCTTCGCATCATGCCGTTCCAGGTATGTGAACACGGGGAGTTTCCGGCGGAAGAATACCGTACGGAACATAAGAAGAAGTTCATGATCCGCTATTTGCTGCATCCGGACTTTGTGATGACGTGGCAAGTGACATCTGCGTATTCCGTGAATGAATGTGATATTATGAAGAAAATACAATGATAAAACGTATCCTATTATTGGTGATCGTTATTGGGGGTGGTATGACAACCGTTGCTCAAAACAGCATAGATACTTTGTTTGTGTCTGTCAGTCAACGTTTGTCCGGTCATCCCTCTGAACTCATCTATTTGCAGACCGGCAAAGATATATATGAAACGGGAGAAGATTTATGGTTTAAGGCCTATCAATTGGATGCCAAATCGTTCGCGTTGTCGGAACAAAGCGAAACGCTCTACTTGCAGATGCTTAATGATAAGGATAGTGTGGTTTGGGCCGAAAAGTATCCCATAGAGAAGGGGATTGCTGAGGGCCATGTATATATAGATACAAAATTATCGGAGGGCAATTATCGGTTGGGAACCTATACCCGCCACTCATATTATAATGATACGACCGGAATATCTCCGGAACGTAAAATCAGGATAGTCAGGAATATCGCTCTTGATTCTTTGCCGGAGCATCGAGAGAAGCCGGGTGAGTTCCGGTTCAATCTTTTTCCCGAAGGAGGAAATCTGGTCTCAGGTTTACCGTTCCGTTTGGCGTTTAAAGCGACCGGTAGCGGAGGATGTCCGGTCGATGTGGAAGGAACATTGTATCAGGATGAAATTCCTGTTTTGTCTTTTAAAAGTAGCCACGATGGGATGGGAGTCATACCTTTTACTCCTTTCTCCGGCAAAGAATATCGGATAGAGCTGGCGAACGGGTATAGTTATGCTTTACCTGAAATCTATCGGCAGGGGATGGGGCTCCGGTTATCCGGGCGGGACGGGAAACAGCTTGAATTCCTTATTTCCCAAACGGAAGGATTGTCCGATCAGGAGGTATATCTGGTGGGACAGATACGAGGAACCGTCTGCTGTGTGGCAAAAGGGTTGCTGAAAGATCGTTTGAAAATGAAGATACCTCTTTCGGAGTTTCCTTATCAGGGTATAGCGGAGTTTACCTTGTTCAATGCGGCTATGCAGCCTGTGGCGGAAAGGTTGGTATATGTGCATCCGGAAAAGAAGCTTCATATTGATATTGTACCGGAGAAAGAGAGCTATGTTCTTCGGGAAAAAGCTACATTGAAAGTAAAAGTGACAGATGATAATGGACAGCCCGTGAAAGCCGATTTGGGTATCAGTGTGTTTGACAAAGCATACAGCAATCCGGATGACCGGGTGAACATGCTGGCTTATTGTTATTTGTCATCACAGATACGTGGTGCTGTCTGCCGGCCGGCTTATTACTTTGACGAGAAGAATGCTGATCGTATGCAGGCAATGGATCTGTTGTTGCTGACTCAGGGGTGGAGGCGATACGTCTGGGAACTTAACGGAACGGTCCGTCATGGCGAGATGTTTTTGAGGGATGATGTAACGGGAATTCAGACCTTGGGCAGTAAGAAGAAAAGTAAAGGAACGGGAGGTGCTAAACAACTTATTCAGGTTTCGGGCGCCGAAGGAAATTCCACCTATCTGATGACGGATTCCTTGGGACGTTTTACGGTCGATACTGATTTGATGAAGACACTTCGTGGCGGGTATGTGTATCTGAAACCCATGTTGTCGAAAGAGTTTAAACCTGAATTGGAGATTCAGGATTACTTCCCTGCCATCGATAGCATACGGAGAAAGAAGTCTTTTGACTGCTCGCTGATAAATTGTACACAGAGACCCAAAGAGGAGATTTACGATGCACCGGTCGTGAGTGGTGACAGTACCATTCTGCTGGATGAAGTGGTCATTGCCCGCAAGGCTCGTAAGCCGTTCAGAGATAAGCTTATGGGACGTCTGGATAGTTTGGCTCAAATGAATCTGAATAGTGTCTATGTTTGTACTTCGTGTGGGCTTTTATTGAATTATAATCCGGATTATCAGGGACATCATGCACTGGTGGGAGAAGGTGGATGTCCGGCTAAGGGAAGGAAACAACCGGTTGACGGAGAAACTTATAGGATAGCCAAGTATAAATATTATGGGGACGCAAAAGGTGGGGGAGTCTATTTTAGTGTGGTCGATGCACATTCCGTGGTTTATCATGCTGCTGAATTTACCGAAGAGGAACTGCTCCGTATGAATAATATGTGGCGAGTGAAAGGGTATTACGGTAAGCGTGAGTTTTACCAACCGGATGAAATAGATATGCAGTTGCCTGTACCTGATGCCCGCAATACATTGCTATGGGCTCCGTCCGTAGTGACTGACGAAAAAGGTGAGGCTACCGTTTCTTTTTATTGCTCCGACATTAATACCGGTTTTATTGGAGTGGCAGAGGGAGTAGATGGAACAGGACTTTTAGGGACTGATCAATGTGAGTTTAGAGTGATCAGGAGAGCAGACTAAATCTTATAACCGCACGCAGATTCCGGCATGCCGGCAGAGTTCCGGTTGCCATACAATGGTCAGTTCGCCATTGCTGTATTCTATTTGTTTTCCCATAACTGTTTTTATATTATTGAATGTGAATACCACGAAGTACAATACGCTTCCATTCCGGATGCTTATGTATATATCCCGCAACGAACGGACAGAGAGGAACCAGGCGCAATCCCTGCCGTTCAATGTCAGTGAGAACTTTCTCTGCAAGTTGTGAACCTATTCCGTGTCCTCCCAAGGCGGCCGGTACTTCGGTATGTGTCAGATAGATCTCTCCATTTAAAGATTTTATGTATTCTATCCGGGGAACATAACCTTCAACATGAAATTCATATTGATGTTTTTCTTCATTATCTATCAGTTCATAATTTTCAGTCATAATCTTCTTACTTTTAAATCTTGTTTTATTCTACAACATTTAGAGGATAAACTTTGTTTTCTCCTCTTGTTTATTTATGAATCATTTAAACAATTGGATGACGGGATATAACTTTAACAGATAATAATGATTCATGGCAAAACAAATGCATAATCTTTCTGTTGATATTTGACTTATGCGGAGCAACGGTGCCTCGCTTAAAAAACTACCATAGGGAAAGTATCTCGGTTTTAGGATACTGATTTCTGAGTGATTGAACGAATTGTTTTATATTTAAACTTTAGAGATTATGAATAGAAGAGTAATACAGATCTTCTGCATGGTAGTTGGCATGGTACTTGCTTCCTCTTGCGGAGACGAATGTCCGGTAGAACAACCTTACTCGGTTAGGGTATCTGTTAAGGACAAGAACTATTTGAATATATCGCAGTTTCCACAGTTGAGCCCGGTAGACGAAAATCTGCCTTTCCGGACTTATGCGGGAACTCTCTATTACGCCCTGTACGATGCATCTACCGGAGCATTGATCAGAGAGTCGGCGGTCGTCTCTACGGAAGGTGAAGAAAAGGAATACACCCTTACTTTTCCGGGCGTACCCGATGGTGACTACAAATTGGCCGTATGGGGAAATCTGACCACGGACTATCCCGCCGGTATCTTGCATCAGGATGGGAAGGAACATACGGATATTTATGTGACAAGCGGGGACTTGCATTTCTCTCCCGATTATCAGACAGAAGAATTGACACTGGAACGCACGAAGGGAAAGTTGTTACTGCTCTGTTCAAATTTCCCGTCTGAGATAACACGCATTGAACAGAATGTAAGTCATGTTTATCAGTCAACGGATGCCGGCCTCAACTATTCCGGAAGCACTCAAGTTGACAAAAATGTGCCGTTCACCAGTGTCCTGGAGACATTGCTTGCTCCTACTTCGGCAGAGGGACATTCCAAATTAACTTTGACTTTCTATACTGGTGGTACACGTGCATCAGAAACTCCATATCTGAAATTGCCGGTGATGGAGATGGATATGCGGCGTAATGAAATAACTGCTGTTTCTATAGACTACAATACATCAGAAGGAATCTGGGAAATCAAGATGTTCATCCGTGGAGAATGGATCACGATACATCGCCTGGATATTTTCTGATCACTTTTTCTCTTATCTATTTATTAAACTAAACTTTGCTATTATGAAAAAATTAATGTTTCTGGTGGCAGCAAGCTTATTTGTGTTTGCTGCTTGTTCCAGCGAAGATGATTCTTCACCCGAAGTGAATCCTGAAAATGCTGCAATTACATTTGAACTGTCTGCGGTTAATGGTCTGACAGACGGAATTGGAACCCGGATGCCGGTGTATAGCCAGGAGGCCACACAGCATGTCACTCGTGTCAGTGTTTATGCTTTTGTGCAGAACGGCTCGACCTATCTGCATCAAAAGACTTATGATATCACCGGCTGGACCGATGGTACTACCTTTAAACGTTTCGCTGTTCCCGATGCGGATAAACTTCCTGTCGGCGTATATAAGTTTCTGGCCGTAGGACGTGATGCAACTGACCGCTTCTCTGTGACTACACCCACTTCCGGCAATACCAATTATACGGATATGCTTGCTTCTATTGTGAACTCGGGCGATGAATCGGAAATCTTTGCGGGTTCGGCCGATGCGGAAGTGATGGCCCAGGGAGGAACTCGTGTCAGCATTGAGATGACCCGTAAGGTGGCCGGTGTGCTGGGATACTTCAAGAATGTTCCTCAAGTGCTAAACGGAAGTACCGTGAAGTATCTGCGTCTGAAGGTCAGCAACTCCAACCAACAGGTGAACCTGACTAATGGTGTGGGGATCAATACAGCGCCTACTCCTTATAATATAATAGACATGGATCTTTCCGGGCAGGCTGTTTCCAACGGTGTGTATGTAGGTAACGATCTTTCCGGTCAGGGAGTGGTAAAAGTACCTAATTCGCAATTGGGAGGTTCTTTCTATATACCGGTTAGTGGCGTGAGCATGACTTTGGGACTTTATGACGCAAGTGGTGTAGCTATCAAGGAGTGGACTGTGAGTGATACTAACAGTTCGGGAGCAACACAGTTCAATCTGATGGCCAATCATTTTTATTCATTGGGTGTGAAAGGTGCTACGGGCAGTGTGGATGGCGGAACACCGGGTAACCCGGGTGACGATGATGCTCCGGTAGATTTGCTGACCGATCAGAATATTGTGATCACTATCAGTCCGGCATGGGAATTGATACATAACTTGGTAATTCAGTAAAAGTAACTCAAAAACAGAATCATGGTATGGCTATGAGAAAGGCAGGCTATATAACTATCCTTCTGACGGGATTTCTGGCAACGCTCTTGTTGGGCAGCTGCTCAACAGATGATGTTGCCGAACTCCCCTTGGAAGAAGGGGTTCCGGTCCGTTTTGAAATAAAGCGGGACGGGGTCATGAGTCGTGCGCCGGGAGATGCAGCTCTTTCTGTCAACAGGATACTGATTCTGCCGTTTCGGAAAACGGATGAGGCATCGTCCAACGATGCAGCTAATTTCGTTCCGGAATATAGCGCAGCCCGACAATTGGATGTCAATTCGTTTCCGGCAGTAGTCACGATGCTTACTCTTTCAGCAGCCTCTACCTATCAGTTGTTGGTGATCGGATATAATCGGAGTGATTATGATTTTGCCAGTGGCGGAGGTGCAACGAAGCGGTTTAATATCGGTTCGACAGGTAATCCGGCTACGTTGGCTAATTTGTATTTGCAACCGGTCAATCCGACGGTAGTTCCGGAGTTCTTTTCGTGTTTCGGAAACGGTTACCAGGGTACAACGTTGGTTGGCCCTGTTTTTAAACCTTCGCAAATCAATTATGTGACAGGTACACTGAAAAGGCTGGTTAGTGGTTTAACGCTCGAAGTGACCAATATTCCCGCATATGTCAACTCTATGACATTGATAGCCGAGCAACTTGTGACGGCTACCCGTGCAACGGATGGGACGGCACTGACATGGCAAACAGCCGGTGACAGCGGTACGAAGACGTTGGCTACTCAGGCACCGGTCTCGGGGAAAGTCAGTTTCAACCAGTTTCTACTGGCTATTCCGGATAGTAGAAAGACCTTGTTTTATCTGGATGTGTCCTATGGAATCTTCACCGAACGTTATATGGTGAAACTGCCGGATACTCCCGGTGTGGTTTCGGGAAACCGGATTATCTTTACTCCTAATCATTGGGTGAAAGTGACCGGAAATTATGCGAATATCAATATAGGTTTCACTTTGGCAGGAAACATCAATCTGGATGACAATGCCTGGGATGGCCTTCAATAGAAACTGAAAGCAAAAAGAACCGGAGATGAAAACGAAAGTGATAATAATGATGAGCCTTTTTATTTCTCTCTTCCTGACGGGATGTGAGAAAGAACTGGTCGAAGTGCCCGGTGAAGTTCCCGGGCAACTTCCTCCGGAAGGTAAGCCTTCGGACTTGCCCGACGGATATTTTGAAGTAACCTTCTCAGCCGGATACGGAGGGGGAGATACCCGTACACCCGTCACAGGGACTGATTCACGGGTTCGCCACCTGCGTTACGTCATTTATAAGTCGACAGGTGAGTTTGTGAAAGAAAAGGTGGTGCTGAATACTACGGATGCCGCTCCTTCCTGGCCGATGGCGGCCTTGAAAGATACGCTTCCGAAAGGACAATATACAGCTGTATTTCTGGCCAATGTAGAGAAAACACAGTTCCCGATTCCCGTTTCGGGCGGAGGAACCAACTATGCGGATGTGCTGACGAACTACCAGATAACGCGTGCGAATGCCCGGATCGTGTTACCCGGTGCCGAGTTTACCGACACTTCGGAATTTTATCTGGCCAATGTATCTTTCTCGGATACCTCTGCTCAACCTTATGTACTGTTGCAGCGTATTATCAGTATGCTGAATTTGCGAAGAGTGTTTGTGGATGCACAAACCGCTTTGAATTCTCTGACCAATAATATTGTGACGCAAGTAGGGTATAAGAATATAATCCGGACAACGGTACAAGGCATTTTGCCAGGGTTACTGAAAACGGCAATGGACTTGGGAGTGGTTGGTAATGCTGTCTATAATGTTGTTGGCGGACTCGATGCCGCAGTCAATCTGGTGGTGGCAGCATTGGTAGAACCGGTCGTGGATGCACTGTATGCACAACTTTTGCAAGGGCTGGTCAATCAGATAGGGCTGACTCTTTCCGGTAATGCCACGCAGAACGGTGCATTGGGAGCGTTGGGCGATTTACTGAATCCCTGGCGGGGCAGTGATGCTGCTTATGCTTTAGTGACTATAAACAACTTCCCGAAGACTATGGACTTAGACCTGAATGTAAAGGATTTCTATACGGGCAATCATCGTTTCCGGTATGGATTCACACCTACACCCGGTACGACAAATAGTGAGAAAGATATTCTGATCAGAGGTTTTCATGGCCTATATGATGTGCGGGAGATTCATGTTGCCAAACCCGGACTGATCTCCGGACTATTGGTGGATGACGTGATTGACGGTCCGTTGTTACTGAACGGAGTGTTTGTGAATATCACAGATCCAATACAAGCAACAGTCAATACGAATTACCGATATCGTTCGAACTATTCGTTTGTCAGCCTGGGGCTAAAATCGTATGCACAGCAGAGCGACGGAAACCATTCGCTGACACTCTCTGTACAGTTGAAGAATATTGCTAACCTGGATGGTATCTTGGGAGGAATTCCCGTGCTTGGTCCTGTGTTGAATGGAACCGTTAGATTATTGATTGGCAATATAACGGTTACCGTTCCGGTGAATCTTCCTTTGCTTGGAACCGATAACCTGACGCTGTCCGGTAGCTGGAGTACACCACCGGTGCAGTATTAAAAAATAAAAGGGGTACGGCCACTTACTATAGTACGGCTGCCCCCTTTTTAGTTCAGAGATTATAGCATTAATTCCTCCGTTTTTATGAATATTCAGTTTTTATTTATAATTAATATAATTGAATATCATTGGAGAAAAAAATATTGGTATTGGCTAGAAGTCATTACCATATACATTAGAATAGCCGATATGCCAACAAAAGTTTGGCTCTTTTTCGACTTGTGGCTTTTCGTAAAATTTTAAATCATAAGATGAAAGATACAAGCCTGTACCTATGTTTTTTAGCATAAAGTCGGATGCGTTATTTTCAGGAACGCATACTTGCCATAATTGGCTATTATCGTTTTTGAATACTGAGTAGTTTCCAGATGAGTCTAAATAATATTCATTATTTCTATCTACCATAGATTGGATTCTATAATAACCTTTACTTTTGATGAATTTTATAAGTCCTCTACTAATAGAACCACCCTGTATGGGATATAGTTCGGGGCGTTTCACTTCTTTATTACTCACATCCATAACAGTTAATATTGCTGTGGAGTTAATTACATTATTTTTTCTTGAACTTAGGACAATCTCCTGGGCAGGTAATGATAATAGAGCTGCTTCAATATCAATTCTTGCAATTGGATCCTCAATGAAATCACTTAATAAGTACATTTGTGAATCTGGATTTCCAATTCCAATTAAAGACTCTGAATTTTGGCTTACACTATTTATCCATCCTGTGTAATCTATAGATACGTTATCTAAGACACCATCTGGACTTTGACTAATAATGGCGCTTGAATTAACAGTACCACCTTGTGTCTTTATATATACATTGACTTGTTTGAAACTTTTAAATAGAGTCCTATCATACTTCGTACCAGCTTTAACTGATGAAAGCAAAAAGTTCGATTTTGCTTTAAATTCCTGTTCATTGAATTGGTCAGTACTTTCATATTTGCCTGTGTAGAAAGCTGAGAAATTACCACCTAATAATATATCCGTCATAACATGTGTACCATATTTTTGGATAATTTCTTGTCCCGATAGTTCTTTTAAATCTGCAAGGAACTCATCTGACAGAAAATATTTTAGTCTTGATGGCGAGGTATATGGAAGGGTCAGTCTTCTGGTTGTTTTTAAGGCATCAACTTTATAGAAGGAGTTTAAATTATTGCTAGTACTATTTTGATTAATTGTTGCCTCTAAATCAAGAGAAAAAACTTTTAGTATTTTAGTTCCTATTTTAGTTTTTACATTAACATTGAGCTTCTTTGTTAATTTATCAATTGATGTGCCATATGCAATTCTAGACTGCGCGCGTCCATGTAATATCGCTTCATTTATTTTTGCCGGTGTAAAAGATAGTTCATCTTTAGTTATTTGATCTCGCCCTCTGCCTTCTTCCAGTCTTTCTATATCTATTACTTTACCTTGCACGTATAAAGGGTCACTAAAATCTGCATAAAAACAGTTATAACCATAACCTAATGCATCGTATTTACCATCTCCAACGGCTCTGGTGCTTGGTTGAATGTTTTCTAATTGTTCAGTGTCAATAAGCCCATTGTCAGTACAAGATACAATGAGCAGAGTTGACAAAAGATAAGTGATTTTTTTCATAATGAATATTGTTTAGGTTGAATAATCGAGTGTTTTTAAATAAACACTCGATTATATTTGTATTAATTATTTGAAAACGATGCTTGAAGGGAACCAATATTTACCTGTATAGTCAATTATTTGCTTTTGTGTTCCGGATTGACCATCAGCCACATAAATATTAGTATTTAAATAATGCGTACCATAGCCATCCTCAGTGTAAATAAGATAGACATCTCCATTTTGAGGATTCACTTGTATGCCTGCACCATATATTGATTGTATTTTGGAAGGGGCTTTGAAAAATTCTTGAGCAATCTTGCTTTCCGTGTTGTATTTGTAGATGTTTTTTCCATAGTAACTATCGCCATAAGCACCTGGCACGACAGTAGTATTAACTATATACAATGCATTTTCTGTTGTAGATGCACATAATCCTGTAGGAGTATATGCCCATTGATTATAAAACACATTTATATTATCAGGTAGCTCAACAGTGGTTTCGTCCAACGTTTTAGGATTGATTTTTATTAGCGATTGGCTGTTGGCGGCCCATATATTTCCATCTTTTGTCTGCGCAAATCCCGTTTTCATTAAAGCGGTTAGTTTTTTTACGAAAGAAAGGTCGGAAGCTTTGTATATTTTTATTGTATCCATATTATTTACGAATACATAGTCCCCTGATTTAAAGATGTCTTTACAGCCATTTCCGTTGGCTGACTCGCTATTGAGTTGTGGGAGCATATTGCCGATAGATAATGGATTTAAATTAATTTTATAGGCACCTCTGCTTGCGGTCAATATACCTGTAGTTTCATTAATTGTACAGAAACTGTTTGCTTGTCCGTAGTCTAATTGTTCTTCTATTTCTGTACTTAATTGTTTGGTGATGTTGAAGTTAGCCAGCTCGATTTGGGTTAGATATGGAGCATCTTTAGCTACGATATACATGTATGAATCTTGAATGACTCCAACAGTTCCTGTTTGGCCAAGTGATTCAACAATGTTAAAGTTCCATTTTCCATCTTTATAATAATTGACAGAAGCTGAATGCCCCATAGATCCTTCGTTAATCACATAGAAACCACCGTAATATGCGAAAACATCTACTGTTATTTGGGCTTTATCCGTGTTCCCTTTAGAGTCTTGTGCTTCGAAAATGATCTCGTGTTTTCCTCCAACCGAAGTGCTGAAAGTGTAGTTAACCTCATTGGATACCTCTTTGCCATCTATTTTCCAAGAATAGATTTTAGGGTTAATTAGGTTTAGGGTAGGCTTTAAAGTTAAATCTTCACCTTTAGCAATGATAGTGTCATTGGGAAGACTCAGATTTTCGAAATTCGTAGGATAATAATATTTATCATCATCGTCATTACATGAAGAGATGATTATTGGTAAAGCACAAAGTGCAATAAAGCACATTTTAGTAATTAAAGCATTTATTTTTTCCATATCGTAAAAAATTAAATATATAAATAAGTGAGATAATTATTTCTTGTAGTGTAAATCTTCCACCGCCTGTATCTCCGTAGAGGCTTCACCCAGCCAACCGCAGTTCTGGTTGACCGCTGTATAAATCTTCACGAAGTCGATGCCGTCCAGATGAACCGGTTTTCCGTCTTTATCTACCGCCCAGTCTATCTTGAATTGAGAATATTCCGTATTGTTCGGATGGTTGTCGGCATATCCCCAGGCATAACAGTAGCCTACCCAATGCTCGGGCATGCCCGGACGCGGCTCGTTGATGGAGTTGTCCGCCAGGCGGCTTCCGCGGAATGTGATTTCAGCCGGCATCCATGCCGGATAATAAGAACCCTGGGTGTGATACGTGTTCCGGTAGATGTATCCCTCTTTGCCTTGATTGTCTTTCCACTTCACATCCCCGTCTGCCGGAGTGGGACGGTAGTAAGTGATTTCGTAGTTGCGGATGGTGGCAGGCGAGTTATATTCGCTTCCAGCCAATTCGTACCACTCATCATCCGGCAATCCGTTGCCATTCGTGTCTTTGGATACAAGCACGATTCCCGGTTCGGAGTTTCCTCCGGGTTTATCCAGCAGAGTACCATACATATCATAGTAGGCGTTGCCGTATATCTTGAAGTCATATTCACCGGGGACGTTAGGGATGGTATGGTCGAATCCCACGGTAATGTTACCTCCGAATCCTCCGAGCGTGAAGAGACAGGTGGTGCGGTCCTGCAGCAGTTCGGTGGCGCGTGCCAACACTTGAATACCGGTGAATCCCTCTTCGTAAGCAGTATAAGAGGTATTCATATATTGTGATGGCGCCGGATTATACTCCAATACTTTATTGGCGAAAGCGCCTGCTTCCGGGTCTGCGGGATTTTCATCGGGATTGCCTTGGGAGGCTTTGTTCCGGAACAGGACGGTATTGGAGTTGATTCCCACATTGGGCAGCTTAAATATAAGTTGTCCTTGCGGACTAAAGCATAACACATCTCCTTTCACCTTATAGTCGTAAGCGTCGGTGATGTAGACGTTTCCACTGTAAGGGTTGACACTGATGCTGTAAGGAGTGCGTATCGTGGTGCCGTCTGTGATGAAGTTTTCCCGCTCTGTCTTTCCGGCTTTCAGATTGAAGACTTTGATTTGAGAATCTTGGGTGCGGTAGTCGTAGTTATACAGATAGGCCATGTTGTCGTGAATGGTGAAGCTCAACACCTTTTCGTCGAAAGTCCGTACCACTTGATCGGTATGACCGTCTATTTGTACGAAGTGATAGTCACCCGCCTCTATGTTTTCGCCGTGCGTGGCTACATAGACGCTGCCATCCGGCCCGGCCTGTATATCTCCCGGATTGGGACCTACTTCTATCTTCTTGATTTCGGTGAAAGAAGGGATGTCGATCACAGAGACCGTGCGGTCTACCCCGATGCCTTCCCAGTCCAGTCCTCCGGAATTGGAAACATACAGCTTTCCGTTCTGCACGCAGATGCCGTCAGGGTTTCTGCCTGCCCGGGTCAGTGCGTCGATGGAAAGAGAGGCAGTATCTATTCGCGCCACTGTTCCGTCGAAGGAACACACGTATGCCTTGCCTCCGTCGAAAGCGATGTTGCGGGGTTGCCGGGAACTTCCGTTTTCTGACAGCATGGGTATCTGCTTGACAGACTTGCCGCTTTGCAGGTCGACCACTTCTATCTGGCTCGATACATTGACCACGATATAGAGTTTGCTTCCATAAATGCCCATGTCATTGGCGGTATCTCCCAGGCCGCGTCGGTTGATGCTGCGGAAGTAGTCGGTGTTCAGCTGATTGTTCTTGAAGGAATACAAAGCCAGCGAGCTGTTGTTCAGGTTGAAGAGTCCTTCACTGAGGATGTAGAGTTCGGCTGTTCCGGTTTCGGCGGGCATACCGCCGTCGCTACCCGAAGGGGTATCCGTGTCTTCCAGGTCATCGCACGAGGCGAAGAGAAGCAGGAAGAGGAGGAGGAAAAAGAAGGACACGCCTCCGATACCTCTCCGAAAGAGGGAAGAGGAATTGCTTCTGCCGTTATTGAATGAAGTTGTTTTCATATTGCTGATTCTTTTGATAATTACTGATTCAATGTCTGGAGTATCTTTAGTATCTTACTTTCATCGTCACTCTCACCGAGCGTCCCGGCATGGGGAAGTTCTTCACTATCTCGTAATTCTTGTCCAGTAAGTTCAGCACTTCCACTGTCAGGGATGTGTTTACGTTACGGATGCGCAGATCGCGGCTGACGGATACACTGTGGTCGCTGTAACTGTCCAGCCGGTTTTCGCGAAGGTTCTGTCCCAGCATATAGCGCTTGCCCGAAAAGAGGAACGAGTAGGAGAGGTTCACCCACGGAGTCTCGATGCCGGCTTGTCCCGATCCGGATACGCGGGGAGTATAGGCGATTTGTTGCTTGTAGGTTTTCCCTCCCGGTTCGGTCATATCCAGTGCACGCTGATAAGTGTAGTTCCCCGAAAGGTTCACCCGTAGTTTCTCCCAGGGTTGCAGGCTGATGTTTCCGGCAATGTCTATTCCCTTGATGTCCACTTTGCCGAGGTTCACCATGCTCCATATAAAGAGGTTCTTGGTGGGGATGGCGATGATTTTGTCTTTCACCTTATTATAATAAGCATCTGCCGTGACGGATACGTAGGGGATCAGTTCATTGATCGACCGGCTGTACGTCAGTCCCAGGTTGTATTGTGTGGTGCTTTCCGGTTTCAGGTTCGTGTTGCCCACCTGCCCGTAGTACAAGTCGTTGAAGCTGGGCAACCGGAAGATGTCTTTATAGAACAGGCGGATGCGGAACTCTTCGCCGGCAAAGGGCTTGAACGACGCGCTGACGTACGGAGAGAGTTTCCGCCGGTTGGCTGCGGCGCTGCCTTGGCGCACCTCTTCGTTGATGACCGTTGCCAGTACCGAGGCGGATGCCGTCAACCAGTCGTTAACGTATTTTCCGGCAAAAGCCGTCAGCCACGAATAACGGGTAGGATATGCGAAATCTTTCAGGTTCGCGTTCAGCCGGTTGATGCTCGCGTCTGTCGAAAGCGAAAAAGAGAGGTTGCTGAGCACCCGGTAGAGCGCCGAAGCCGAGAGGTAATACTCTTGCTGGTAATAACTGTTCTCCGTTTTGCCTTCCGAACCTTTATAGTCGGGGTCGAGATAACGTTGGTAGCTCCAGTTCCATTTGGCCGAAGTCTGGAAGACCCATTGGCGGCTGAATTCTTTTTTGTATTGGCTTTGCACGAAGACATTCTTATCCCAGAGATGCTGTGAAGAGTAGTCGTAATAATAAGTCGTGGCATTGGGCAGTCCGCGGGACGACTGATAGTAATAGGCCTTTAGCCGCCATTGTTCCGTATCCGAGAAGTTGCCGAACAATCCCGCTTCGGCACGGAGGTTTTTCACTTCCGTGTTTTTCCGTTTCTCACGGGAGGTCAGGTCATTGTCCTCGCCATAATGCAATGTGAAAGGATAATGACCATCGGACGACATCCATTCGCCGTTGGCGGAGAGCACCCATTTACGGCTCAGTTTCTGTTCGAGCAGGAGAGACGGATTGACCAGTCCCCACGAACCCGTTTTGAACGAGGCACTCAGGTTGGTACGCCGGTTGTCTTTGAATTGCGGTGTCAGTGTTTGTATGTTCAGTATCCCGGCGGAAGCGAAAAACCTTGCGGGCTGAAAGATGTTGTCGCTTTGTCCGTTGCTGAGTGACAGGCGGTCTACATTGTCCAGTGAGAAACGTCCGATGTCTATTTGCCCCGTCTGGCAGTCGCTGATCGTTATTCCGTCATATCCCACGGCGGTATGCTCGGCTCCGAGACTCCGCAATGAAACGGTTTTCAGTCCGCCGATGCCGCCGTAGTCTTTCACCGTAACTCCGGCAAAGTGTTTCACGGCATCCGACACTTGCAATACGTTGAGGCTTTTGAGTTCTTCTTTAGAGAACACCTGAGTGGGGGCCATGGCTCTCACTTCGCGGGTGTGGTATGCTTCGGCAACGGTTACTTCGGGGATTGAATAAGTACGGGCGGTATCTGCTTTCTGCTGCTGGGCGGAAAGCGAAACGGTAAGAGCCTGGCAGCAACAGAAAGCAACACAGGAGTATAATAGCTTAGGTAATCTGAGTATATTCATCTTTGTTTTTTGTTGTTAAAATGTCCGGACGAACTCACTTCGGCCGGACACACTAAATAAACTTGGCAGAGTTTATTATCATAACTTACTTTCTCTGAATCAGAGTGATGAATAAAATGACGGATGGAATAGTTCCGGCTCATTAGACTCAACGCTTTTTCCTCGAAAGCAATGAAAAAGATGCACAGGCAGGTCTTCTGACTCGTTTCTGTTGATAAGCGCCTTCCCAGGAAACGTTTCCCAGTGGCAAGTGGTGGTTGCTTACAACAATCTGATGTGAAACTTACAGCAGCGGGACTGTTCAGGATTTGCACCTGATTCCCTTTTAATTGCATCCCCGGAACACGGAGAATACAAACCAATGCACTGCAAAGATAAAAAGAATATTAGAAATAGCATACTAATTTGTGATTATTCTTTGTGCATCGCAGAGCGGACGGAACAGCATCGGGCAGGTGATCGGAATAACGTAAACAGTCGGTGTCATTTGTCTTGACCCCGGGCGATAATGATGTCAGAATGACGGATAATCGCTCTTTGGGCTGACACACTCTTTCTCTAAAACCGGTGAACCGGAAGAAAAAACGGAGGAAAGCCGGGCTTTTCTGCCCCGAAAGCCGGTTTTTGAGTGGTGAAGAGCCGGGCTTTTGCAGAAAAGAAGCAGGCATTCACTCCAAAAGACGGGTACATTTGCTCCGAAAGAAGTAAGCATTTTCCAAAAAGGTTTACTTCTTTTTCAAATATCTCTATATGTTATGCTCCATTACATATATTGTCATGAAAACCGGGACTTATAGCTCCGGGTTTTGTTCCGGTTGCTTACCGGATATGATCGTTCGGGGAGTGTCGGAAAGAGCGGGTTTGTTTCTAAAAACCTGCTTTATGGACGGAACATTTCCAGACAGCTTTCTTCCGGTGGATAAAAGGAGGTAATTACTGTCGAATGGATGAACGGGCAATCGAATAGGGAGCGTTTTTCAGAACCTTGCCGTGTATCGGCCCGAAAGAACGGAAAATAGAGAGGTCGGATTATCATTCTGTCAAAATGATAACCCGACCTTCCGTATGTCTCCGGAGTGAAATGCCCCGCTTCGGTATGCTTGTTCAGCCGCGCTCTGCCAGATACTGCTCTACCTTTTGCAGGGTGGCGTCTTTCAGCAATACGGTTTTGTTCTTATCCAGTAAATAAAGAGTGGGAATGGCTCTCAGGTCATACAGGTTTTTGTTTTTGATGACCAGTTCTTTATCATATCCGTTGGTCCATTCTTTCGCAAAGTCGTTGCGGTGCTTTTTCCATTCATCCAATTCTTCATCCGGATAGATGGACAGGACTTTCAGTTTCTTGGCGGCTGTGAATCCGTTGATGACCGGAGAAGCCTTTAACCCCTCTATCATCTCCGCGCACGCATGGCAACCCGGATTGTTGATAAACAGCAGTGTGTATTCCGCAGGGAACTGATAAAGCGTACCCTTGACGCCCGAATCCAATGTGTAGGTGAAGTTGAGTGCCTTAGTGCCTAACCGGTTCTTCTGTGCCAGCTCCAACCGTGCCTGCGGACGTATCTTCGCCGTTTCGTCCAGTGCGGGAGAGGCAATCAGGGCTTCCAGTACCGGGATATAGAATTCTTCGTTGCGCATAGGCGAGTTGGGATCGTATAGATATTTATCGGCCAGTTCCTCAAAGAAATGAAGCATCTTCCGGTTCTTCTCCGCCCGGTTGAAAGTTTCTTTCATGGCAGTTTGTGCCACAGGCAAGGGCACATGTTCCAGCAGGTCACAATAGTCTACCCAAGCCTGTTCGGGCACTTCGGCCTGATTGATGTAGGTGGTGTCCGAGAAGTCGAAACGATCCCAATAGTGTTTTACCATATAGTCCGTACGTTGTTCTACGGTATTCAGTACTACAGGTATCTGGGGTAAATTGAAAATTTTAACCGTATCTTGCTTTTCGGAAGGCTCCTGACTAGAGGCGGAACCGCTTTTACAGGCACTGAATGCCAGTATCAAGGCAAATGAAAGGTATTTTACATTGTTCATCATAATCTTTTGTTTTGATATGGGACAAAGATAGTATTTTTATTCTATATTTGTACTTAGTCATGAAAACGTCAGACACACAACAAGCAAATTGAACATGGAGAATAAAAAAGGACAACCTACTACAGAGGCAATCTTTAGGGGAATACAGTCAGGAAAAGTATTAGAGCTTTTTGACAAACTACAATATCAGATCGCCATTCATGGTGATCTGACTTATAGTGATCCTTGGGGGGAAGTACACCGGTTCAGGGATCAATTTGAAAGTGCGAAACGCGACTCGGATTCACCAACTGCGATAGGGCGCTATCCGTTTGCCGATGTATGGATACAATTTTACGAGACGGAAGTGAAGGATTATTCGCTTCTACTGGAAATGTGCCTGATGGCATCCCATTCACGGACTAGTGTCTGGCGTAAAGGTTTCGGGACGTTACTCGATAAATTATACGGAAAAATACCTTTGGTGGAGTACGAACAGGCATTGGAACATCTGGAACATCCCTATGCCCTGAGTGAAATTCTCTGGGCTTTGGAGTGGGACTATCGGGACCAGGAGGTGTATCTGAAGTTTTCACATTACATCCTGCTCCATCTTTTGCCCTTGCTTACTCCCCGGAATATCACCTTTCTGTATAGCGTGCGCGAGTGGTTTGGTTCCACCAGTGATCATCGTGTCGTGCTTGTTCATTGTTATTGGATAGACTGCTGGCTGAAGCACCCGAAACGTTTACTGACCGATGATGAATTTACGGCCGATTTCAAGATACGTTACGAACTCTATCGTTTGTGTAATTTCTTATCCTATAAGGAAGAGCCCTATCCGCTTGAGTTCCCTATTCGTGCTGTCGACTTCGGGAGAGCCTGTCAGATGGGGCTTCTGTCCGAAGATACGCTGATGGTCGAACTGATGGATCGTCCCCTGTCGCCTGTGCTGATAGAAGAGGCTGTGGACTTTTTCTATAAGAAAGACCAAAAGGAGAAACGGCTGTATACCGATTGCCGGGATTATGATTTCAGCCGTTTCAAGAAAGTATTGGAAAAAGTAACGGAACGTATCCTCGACATCGAGCTGGAAAGGGGAGAAGCCTGTACCGATGTCACTTCGTTGGCTCGGAAGCTGGACGGGGTGACCGGAGCCGAACTGATGATCCGCTTGTTGAGTCTGATGGGTAAGGAGAAATTCATACGGCTCGATAAATGGTACTACGATACCGGCGAAAGCCGTACAGGTATGTTCTGTCATCTGATGTTGCATTGCGCTCCCTCGCCGACAGATACGCCGGACTGGTTGAAGATGCTCGTCGAACGGGCGGGTATCACTCCGAAGCGCCTGGTGGAGATGGCCGTGTATTCTCCCCGTTGGCTGGAGATGGTAGAAGAGGCTATCGGATGGAAAGGCCTGACCTGTGCGGCAAATTTGTTGTATGCTTACACAAGGGAGTGTTATGATGATGTGGATGAGGCAAGAATCACGCCTTATACACTCTTGTCGCCTTTGGAGATCTCGGTGGGAGTGGTGGATACGGCATGGTTTTGGAAAGCCTACAATGCACTGGGACGCGAACGTTACGAAAAAGTTTTCGCGGCTTCCAAGGCTGTTACGGAATCTTCCGGTGTATATAGCCGTTTCCGGAAGTATACGGATGCTCTTGTGGGAAAGTATACGATAGCACAGTTGGAAAGCCTGGTGATGGACAACCGGAATAAAGATTGGGTGCGTGCCTATCCGCTTGCCCCGTTTGCCGGAAAAGCCCGGAAGAAAGAGGTAGATGCGCGGCTTCGCTTCCTCAAAGCTTTCTGGCTAAGCAGTGACACCCTGTCCGGACGTCATACTGCTGAAAAGGAGGCCGTACAGGTGGCTCTTGACAACCTTACCGGAAATTCCGGACTGGGGAATCTGGATACCAGGTGGTTTAAAAAGAAGGTCTGGTGATGGCTCTACCTCTCCTTAGCCAGGGTGAATACAAACTCCAGACCGCCTCCCTGGCTGTTTTTGGCCGATATGTTTCCGCCGTGGAGGATAACGGCATTCTTGACAATGGCTAGTCCTAACCCCGTGCCTCCCAGTTTGCGAGAGCGCCCTTTGTCCACTCGGTAAAAGCGCTCGAAAAGACGGTTCAGGTGTTCGGGTGACACTCCGACGCCTGTGTCGGCAAAGCTGAAGTAGTAGAACTTCTCGTCTTCGCGGAAACAGTTGATGTGGATTTGGATATTGTTTCCGGCGTAAGCGATGGCATTGTCCATCAGGTTGCGGAAGATGGAGTAGAGCAGCGAGTAGTTGCCCCGTATCTGAATCTCTTTCTTCAGTGAATTGACCACCGTGATGTGTTTCTCTTCCAGTTCCAGGGATACCTCGTTCACGATGTTGGTCACCAGGACACTGATGTCCATCTTTTCCATGTCGATCATGTTGGCGGCCTCGTCCATACGCGTCAGTACGGAGATGTCACGCAATAATCGGCTCAGGCGGTTACTCTGTGCATAACAGCGTTCAAGGAACACATTCATCTTTTCCTTCGGGAGGTTTTCGTTGTTGACAATGGTCTCCAGATAACCTTGGATACTGCTGACCGGAGTTTTCAATTCATGCGCGATGTTTTGTGTCAGTTGCCGTTTCAGGCGGATCTGCTCTTCTTCCTGAGTGACGTCGTTGATGCTGATCTCAAAGCTCATATCCTGGAAGATGATGCACTCTACGATAAAAGTTTTCCCGTTTTTATTGATAGTGATGGACATTCGTTTCTCCTCCTTGCCGACGGGACGTTTGGGAGCTTTGTTGATGAAGTCCGTTATCTCTTTGAGCTCGCTGATATTGAATACCTCTTCTGCCGTTTCCAGGTTTGAGTCCGATATCAGATTGCTGTATTGGGTAAACAAGTTGTTGACCAGGATCTCTTTTTTGTCTTTATTGAATACTCCCAGCCCTTCATGCGAAATCTGCAGGTGTGTGATCAGCTTCTCCCTCTCGATGTAGAGTGCCTCTTTCGTTTCGTGGAGACGTTTGTATATCTGAATGATGTGTTGCGAAATCTCACCCAGTTCATTGTGGGGGAAGGCCGACTGCATCGCCATTTCGATAGGTTCATTGCGGTCGGCACGCATAGCGAATTCGCGGAGCTGGCTGATGGAAGTGCCCAGCTTGTTGGTAAACTTATAGAAGATGATCATCAGCAACAGGGTGACGATAACGGTGAACCAGATGTAATGCGGGTCCGCTTTCAGGTTATTGATCAGGCTGACACTGTAGGGCAGAGCCGAGCGGATGATGTAGTCCTTATATAAGGTGGCGGAGTAGAAGTAGGGGACTCCGGTTGTTTCGGAGGTGCGGCGTACATCGAAGCCGACCCCATTGTACAAGGCCTTTTGTACCTCTTCCCGGTCGAGATGATTGCCCAACTGCTCCACATTCTGTTCCTGACTGTCGAAAAGCACTTTCCCATCGAGGTTTACTACAGTGATGCGCAAATCTTTCAATACGTTATGTTGCAGGTAAGCGGAGATCACCTCAGTCATATCCTGTGGGTGATCGTACAACTTCTCGTACAGCAGATTATTGCAATCCTGTAACTGTATATTCAGTAACTCTACTTTATACTCTTTCTCCCTCTGATACTGATAGGCCATGAAGCAGGCGGCAAACACCAGGAACAGGGAAATGACCGAAAGGAATAACTTCCGGCTGAAAGAGAGAAAGTGCTTTTGGGTGACAGGTAGGTTCATATATGTAATGTTTTTGAGTTTTGATTCACCACAGAGTAACAGGAGTCTCACAGGGTTTTAATCTCTTGTTTATAGGATATTAAGAGAAAATAATCTTTGTGGAACTCTGTGCTACTCTGTGGTGAGGTCCGATTCGCCTCTATTCCGTTTCGAAGCAATAACCGTATCCCAGGCGGGTGACGATACGTTTACCGTAGGTACCGATCTTTTTCCGTAACCGGGTGATGTTGACGTCTATGGTGCGGTCCAGTACATAGACTTCGTCGCTCCAGATCCGGCTCAGAATATCTTCGCGCGAGAAGACGCGTCCCTTGTTTTGTAACAGCAGGAAGAGGATTTCGAACTCTTTTTTGGTCAGGGGTACTTCTTCGCCGTCGATGCTTACTTTCTTTTTGGTAATATCGATCACCAGAGACTGGTAGCAAAGTTGTTCGGGTGCTTTTTCCGTATCGGAGGTAGCAGTACGCCGGAGCACGGCCTTTACACGGGCAATGACCTCACGCAAGGAGAAGGGCTTTGAAATATAGTCGTCCGCTCCCAGGTTGAATCCGGTGACGGTGTCATTTTCCGTATCTTTGGCAGTGATGAATATAATGGGAACCTGCGCTGTCTTTTTATCCTTTTTCAGCAGATTGGCCATTTTGAATCCGGAAATTTCCCCCATCATGACATCCAATAACAGCAGGTGATAGCTGCTGATATTCATTTTCAGGGCCTCTTCCGCAGAGTTGGCAGTATCTACTTCATACCCTTCGTTCTCAAGATTGAACTTCAGAATCTCACAGAGGTCTTCTTCATCGTCGACCACTAAAATACGGTAATCGTTCATTGTATTCTTTGTTAATGTAATACTACAAAGTTAAACTTTATTTCTTTTCTTTTGCAAAGATGGAGGCTTTTTGTTACGAGGGGATGAAACACGTATTACGATTCGATTACATTTCCATCCCGTCTGCAACCCTCTGTAGGCATGATTCCGTTGGTTCTAAACCGACCGGACCTACCTTTTAAACCAATGCCCTTTGGGTTTAAAACCAACGGGGCTTTGCTTTCAAACCAACAATCCCGAGGTTCGGGAGACACTTTATCAACAAAAATGTTGTATCTTTGTTATGTCAATAAATTGAAATATCAAAATGATTAAGATAGATTTCAAGCAACGCAAACGTGAGGTGCTTTGGACGGTTGTCGCTTTGTTCTTTATAGCTATAGGAGTGTCTGTGTTCAAGTTCTCTTCCGCAACTTCCGGCTTTGAGATAACTGACGAGCTGGGAGGAAATATTTTTCCTTCTGCCATTCTCTCGGTGGCTACGACCGATGCCCAGGTCATTCAACCGGCCGACTCCATATATCTGGGTAACCCCAAGTCGTGCATTGCCATAAAAGTAAAATCACGTTCGGCTTATAGCCGTGTGCGGATCGATGTTGCGGAAACACCATTCTTTTCACGTTCGGTGTCGGAGTTCGTGCTCAATAAGCCTCGTACGGAATATACCATTTATCCCGATATCATTTGGAACTACGAAGCGTTGAAAAACAATAATCAGGCGGAACCCATCAGTGTGGCCGTTACGGTAGAGATGAATGGGGAAGATCTGGGACAGCGTGTACGCACTTTTTCTGTACGGAGTGTCAACGAGTGTCTGTTGGGGTATGTGACTCATGGCACAAAATTTCACGATACGGGGATTTTCTTTGCCGCATATGTCAACGAAGAGAATCCGATGATCGACCAGTTGCTTCGCGAAGCATTGAACACACGGATAGTCAATCGCTTCCTGGGCTATCAGAATCCGGCTCCCGGAGCTGTGGATAAACAGGTATATGCATTATGGAATGTTTTGCAGAAACGTAAATTCCGTTACAGTTCGGTGTCCAACACCAGTCTGTCCAGCAATGTGGTTTATTCTCAGCGTGTACGTACGTTTGATGACGCATTGGAGTCATCACAGATCAACTGTGTGGACGGCAGTGTCCTGTTTGCTTCCTTGCTCCGTGCCATCAATATCGAACCGATTCTGGTACGTACTCCCGGTCACATGTTTGTGGGATACTACACCGACAATTCACATAAGGATATGAATTTTCTGGAAACAACGATGATAGGTGATGTCGATCTGGACGACTTCTTCCCTGATGAACAACTGGACTCCACTATGGTAGGCAAGTCACAGAATCAAATGTCCCTGCTCACCTTTGAGAAGTCGAAACAATATGCCAATAAGAAGTATAAGGAAAACGAGAAAGGCATTCATTCCGGCAAGCTGAACTATATGTTCCTGGAGATTTCGAAAGATGTACGCCGGAAGATACAGCCGATAGGAAAGTGATCTGGAGACGCCAAAGTAAAACGAAGGCGGGGACTTACTTAAAAAACGATTCGTACGGTTCGTAGCTAAATAATCCTAATAAAACTCTAATATATAGATTAGTTTCATGTCTTTGTTGTACTTTTGCCGTTCAATATTTGGATGTATTCCAAACACACGTTAGAATGAAACGAAGAAACTATTTCATATTCAGCTGTTTGATGCTGATGGCTCCTGCGGCTGTGCAGGCGCAATTTGACAAAGGCCTAAACTATAAGATTGAAACCAGTGCAACCGTAAGTGGTGGGCACAACACGCCTTTTTGGCTCGTGGCAAATAAGCACGGGCTTTCGTCTATTCGAAAAAACAATGCTTATTTGGATGCAGGTATCTTTCGGGATTTGGAGAAGGATAAAAAGTTCTCTTATGCCTTTGGGTTGGAAATGGTGGGTGCAAGTCGCTTCACTTCTAAATTCTTCATCCAACAGGCTTATGTGGATTTGCGTTATCGGGGGATGGAAATAAGTGTCGGCAGTAAGGAGCGTGGCAACGAAATGAAAAATGATCAGTTGAGCTCCGGTAGTATGACTTTTTCTACCAATGCCCGTCCTATTCCGCAAGTTCGGGTTTCTATACCCGAGTATATTCCTTTTCCGTGGACCAAAAACTGGTTGCATATCAAGGGACACGTGGCTTATGGGATGTTTACGGATGAAAAGTTCCAAGAGCGTTTCACTGCCGGGCGTTCTAAATATACGAAAGAGACTCTGTTTCATTCGAAAGCAGCTTTCCTGAAGGTGGAGAATTTGCAGAAGTCACCTGTTTCGGTGGAATTGGGTATCGAGATGGCAGCTCAGTTTGGAGGCGATTGCTATTATCCGGACGGGACGGTATTGCGTACACCGGACAGTTGGAAAGACTTTTTCCGTATTTTCTTTCCAAGCAACGGAGACAGTGGAGCTTCGGAGAGCGACCAGATCAATATTCTGGGAAATCACGTCGGAAGTTACAGTGCCGCTGTGGGATATCATTTTCCGACCTGGAAAATAAAGGCTTACTGGGAGCACTTTTTTGAAGACCGCTCGGGAATGACACTGACTTATGGTATGTGGAGAGATTGTCTGGCCGGATTAGAGGTGACGTTGCCGGAGAATCCTTTTGTGAAAACGATTGTCGGAGAGTTTTTGTATACGAAACACCAATCGGGAGCTTTCCATTACTTTGCTACTCCGGCCATTGATCATTCGTTTACCGGAGCTGATAATTATTATAATAATTCGCAGTATGCCGGTTGGGAACATTGGGGACAGGGTATTGGTAATCCGTTGGTTACCTCACCTATATATAATAAGGATGGAAACCTGGCTTTTGAGAGTAACCGTGTGAAAGGATTCCATATCGGTTTGAATGGCAGTCCTACCTCAGAGATAGATTACCGCATTCTGGTAAGTGTTGCTAAGCATTGGGGAACTTACGGTAGTCCGTACCGGAATATCAGAAGAAACCAGAACGGGTTGTTAGAAGTGACTTATAAACCCGAACAGATTCGGGGATGGAGTTTCACGCTGGCCGGTGCGGTAGACGGTGGCAATATGTTAGGAGAAAGTTGGGGAGGTATGCTCACCATTCGTAAAACAGGTTTAATTGGTAAGAAGAAATGAAAAAAGGAATCCTATTGTTGTTTGTCGTCCTGATGGGTTTCACGTCGTGTGGAAAGAAATTCGGGCATCGCTATCTGGATGGAATGTGGCAGATGCAACGTATAGAATATAAAGATGGTAATATCGATACTCCACTGGACACTTATTTCAGTTTTCAGATGGATATCATCCACTTGAGGAAGTTGGGTAATAGTGAGTTCTATGGAAAATATGTCTACGAGAACGACTCCATGCACATACAAGTACTCGACGCTACGGCGGAACAGATGAAAGTTTTCGGCATGGATGGCCGGGTACAGGACTTTGCCGTAGAGAAGCTGAACAGTAACAAATTGGTTCTTCAGTCGGACTATGCCCGGTTGGAATTCAGAAAATATTGAGGACGCTAAAAAGCTGTCTTCATTCATAGATGATGATTGGAACAGCCGGTTCGTGAGAATCGGCTGTTTTTTTATGCTATTTTTTGCATATCAGCGATGGGATTGTTACTTTTGTAAGGTTATCAACATTCAGAAAGCAATATGATACAAGGCAAGAAATTTATCTCCCCGGGGACATGGTTCTCAATGATATATCCGTCAGACTGGAGCGAATTTGAAGACGGCGAAGGCTCCTTCCTTTTTTATAATCCCGAACATTGGACGGGTAATTTCCGTATATCAGCCTATAAAGAAGATGCTGCCGCACCTGGCGGTATGAATTATGGAAAGGATTCCGTCCGTCAGGAACTGAAAGAAAACCCTTCGGCCTCCCTGGTGAAGGTGGGACATCTGGAATGTGCCTACAGCAAGGAGATGTTTGAGGAAGAAGGTATCTATTACACCAGCCATCTCTGGGTGACAGGCATTGACAATGTTGCTTTCGAATGTTCGTTTACCGTACCGAAAGGAGAACATGTGGATGAGGCGGAAAAGATTATATCCAGCCTTGAGATCCGTAAAGACGGGCAAAAGTATCCTGCGGAAATCATTCCTATTCGCCTTTCTGAGATTTATCAGGTGAACGAAGCCTACGAGTGGGTGACAGATACGGTGAAAACGCAATTGAAAAAAGACTTTCAGGGACTGGAAGAAGACCTGCAAAAGATACAGGATGTGATTGACAGTGGCGTTCTCTCTCCTAAGAAAAAAGAACCCTGGCTGGCGTTCGGTATCGCCATCTGTACGATTCTGGCTAATGAAGTGGAGGGTATGGAATGGATGACGCTGGTTGACGGTAACCGTGAAGTGCCGGTGTTGCGGTATGAAGGTTCGGAACAGTTGATTGATCCGATGAAATTGCTGTGGAGCCGGGTGAGAGCCGGAGAAACCTGCGAAGTGGCAGAGGCATATAAGCAGGCGCTGATACACTAACCACCTATTATCACATTCGATTATTATGACCCCTTATTTACAAGTAGATAATCTTACCAAATCTTTTGGCGATTTGGTTCTTTTCGAAAATATTTCCTTCGGTATTGCCGAAGGCCAGCGTATCGGCTTGATCGCTAAAAACGGTACGGGTAAAACCACCTTATTAAATATACTCTCCGGAAAGGAGGGATATGATAGCGGCAATATTGTGTTCCGCCGTGACCTCCGGGTTGATTATTTGGAACAAGATCCGCAATATCCTGAAGAATTGACCGTGTTGGAAGCCTGCTTTCACCATGGTAACAGTACCGTGGAGTTGATAAAGGAGTACGAACGGTGCATGGAAACCGAAGGACATCCGGGACTGGATGACCTGCTGGTACGTATGGACCATGAAAAGGCCTGGGAGTATGAACAGAAGGCTAAACAGATACTTTCGCAACTCAAGATACGGAACTTTGACCAACAGGTGAAGCATCTCTCCGGAGGACAGCTTAAGAGGGTAGCTTTGGCCAATGCTTTGATTACCGAACCGGATTTGCTGATTTTGGACGAGCCTACCAACCATCTGGATCTCAACATGACCGAATGGCTGGAAGAGTATCTTCGCCGTACGAACCTCAGTCTGCTGATGGTGACGCATGACCGTTACTTTCTCGACCGTGTCTGTTCCGAAATCATCGAGATAGACAACCGCCAGGTTTATCAATACAAAGGAAATTACAGTTATTATCTGGAGAAACGCCAGGAACGCATCGAAGCGAAATCGGTCGAGATAGAGCGTGCGAACAATTTATATCGTACCGAGTTGGACTGGATGCGTCGTATGCCTCAGGCACGCGGACACAAAGCCCGGTATCGCGAAGATGCTTTTTATGAACTGGAGAAAGTTGCCAAACAACGATTTAACAATGACAATGTGAAGCTGGAAGTGAAAGCTTCTTATATTGGCAGCAAGATATTCGAGGCTGATCATCTCTATAAGAGCTTTGGTGACCTGAAGATATTGGAAGATTTCTCTTACATCTTCGCCCGTTATGAAAAGATGGGAATTGTGGGGAATAACGGTACGGGGAAGTCTACTTTTATAAAAATATTGATGGGACAGGTGCAGCCTGACAGTGGTACACTGGATATTGGAGAGACCGTACGTTTCGGATACTATTCGCAGGACGGATTACAGTTTGACGAGCAGATGAAAGTCATTGACGTTGTGCAGGATATCGCCGAGGTCATTGAGTTGGGTAACGGCAAGAAGCTAACGGCTTCCCAGTTTCTGCAACACTTCTTATTTACTCCCGAAACTCAACATAGTTATGTATACAAATTGAGTGGGGGAGAACGCCGTCGACTTTATCTCTGTACCGTGCTGATGCGTAACCCGAACTTCCTGGTACTTGACGAGCCGACGAATGATCTCGATATTATTACCTTGAATGTGTTGGAGGAATATTTGCAGAACTTCAAGGGATGTGTCATTGTCGTTTCGCACGACCGCTACTTTATGGATAAAGTGGTCGACCACCTGTTGGTATTCAACGGACAGGGAGATATTCGTGACTTTCCCGGTAATTACAGCGATTATCGTGACTGGAAAGAAGCCAAATCCCAAAAGGAAAAGGAGGCGGAGAAACCACAGGAAGAAAAAACAGCCCGTGTCCGCCTGAACGAGAAGCGCAAGATGAGTTTCAAAGAGAAACGGGAATTCGAACAACTGGAAAAGGAAATAGCCGAGCTGGAAACAGAGAAACTACAGATAGAAGAACTGCTCTGCAGTGGTACGCTTTCGGTAGACGAACTGACGGAAAAATCGAAGCGATTGCCCGAGGTAAACGATCTGATAGACGAGAAAACCATGCGTTGGCTTGAACTTAGCGAAATAGAATCATGAACCTGACCAATTATCATAGTCATACCCTCTATTGTGACGGCCGTGCCGGCATGGAGGATTTTATCCGTTTTGCCATCAGCCGGGGATTTACGTCCTATGGTATTTCTTCGCATGCCCCTCTGCCGTTTCCGACTCATTGGACGATGGAATGGGATCGTATGGACGACTATCTGGATGAATTTACCCGGATGAAAGAGAAATATGCTTCGGAAATCGAACTGGCTGTCGGGCTGGAAATAGATTACCTGAACGAAGACAGTAATCCTTCCGTCCGGCGTTTCCAAGAGTTGCCGCTCGACTACCGTATCGGTTCGGTACATCTGCTTTACAATGACCGGGATGAAGTAGTGGATATCGATGTATGTGCAGAGGTGTTCCGGGATATCGTCGATCAGCATTTCGGCGGTGACCTCGACCGTGTGATTCATCTGTATTATGACCGTCTGCTACGAATGGTCGAACTGGGAGGCTTTGATATTCTGGGACACGCCGATAAGATGCATCACAATGCAGCCTGTTACCGCCCCGGTCTGTTGGACGAGTCTTGGTACGATGCATTGATACACGACTATTTCTCCGCTGTTGCAGCCAAAGGATATATTGTAGAGATCAATACAAAAGCTTTGCATCATTTGAATACTTTCTTCCCGAACGAACGGTATTTCCCGTTGCTGAAGGAGTTGGGAGTTCGTGTACAGGTGAACAGTGATTCGCATTATCCCGAACGGATCAATAGCGGACGTCCCGAGGCATTGGCCGCGTTGCAGAAAGCAGGCTTTGAAACAGTGACCGAATGGCACGGGGGGAAATGGATAGAGATGCCACTTTAAACCAATATATCATGAAACACAAAAACTTATTGTTAGCTTTGCCGTTTGCTTTCTTTGTATTTGCCGGCATATCATTGTCCTCTTGTAAAGACACTCCTGTCCGTAAACTTTATAAAAGTGATATAGACTGGAAACTTACCTGGCAGGACGAGTTCGATAAAGACGGTGCACCCGATCCCGAAAAATGGGTATTCTCTCCCTGGCACCCTTTCTGTCGGGATAATAACTTTGTCACCTTTGTAAAAGACGGCAAGCTCGTCTTGCGTGCTTTGCCCAATAACGATCCGAATGACACGATCCGCTATATGGCCGGCTGTGTGGAGACTTTGGGCAAAAAAGATTTTTTGTACGGGCGCTTTGAAGTATGTGCCAAATTGGGCAGTGCTAAAGGTTCCTGGCCTGCCATCTGGTTAAAACCAACCGATTCGACCACATACGGGGCATGGCCCAAATGTGGAGAGATCGATATTATGGAGCAGCTGAATAAGGATACATTTGTCTACCACACCATGCATACGGAATATATTAAGGTATTAGGGCATAAAACAGATCCGGATTATTACACCACTGCGTCCTATAATCCGCATGAATTTAATGTGTTCGGCATGGAATGGACACCGGACAAAATAGATATGTTTATCAACGATTCCCTGACCTTCAGTTATCCCCGTATTCAAGAAGAAGGTTCTGTGCAATGGCCTTTTGACGTTCCGTTCTTCCTCTTGCTTAACCAGATACTCGGAGGATGGGCAGGCGAGATAGACGACACAGAACTTCCCGTACAGATGGAGGTAGACTGGGTGCGTTATTACGAATTACCGGAAAATAAAAAATAGACTGTAAGAAGGCTTTATTGTATGCCTTTTTTCGGGAAAACAGCTTGGGACACCGGGGCTCCGTCTGCACGATACAGATAGGTTCCCGGTGTTTTTATACATATCTCTTTATTGCCGGACAGTCTGATGGTTGCAGTCTGCCAGGCGGTAATGTAATACATTCCACCGGTAAAAGCCACCTGTGCCTCTTCATCATTTCGCAAGATCTGTATCCTCGAAGTATCGAATGTGGCTGTCTTCTCCTGAGTAGAGCCTGGAAGAAGTAGGTACCGATAGCTGGCAGGGGCTCCGGGCGAATGTTTTATGTAAATAGAGAAGATATTACTTTCCAGCATTTTGGGAGCATACATTCCCATAAAGTCATGCCATTGTCCTTTCTTCTTTTCTGTTTGTACCGGACAAAGTTCGTCTTGCAGGAGGATATATCCGGTGTTATCATGAAAATACCGGCGGTTTCCTTCCGACCATACTTCTCCTTTCTTAAAACGCTGGTCGATGGAGGTGATCAGTGTGGCTGTGCTGTCTGTGTGGATATTGCTGCCCAGGCACAGGATAAATTCATCGGTAAATATCCATACTTTGTTTGCAGACAGTCCGTTACGGTTCAGGTGCATGGCTGTGATTCCATGTTTCCCATCCGTTGTTCCGCCTACGAGATTGGTTTGATTGCGTGAATCCGCTCCGCTTTCCGTTGGAATAGGAGCGTCACTTTCGTAGGTTGTAATACCGGGTATCCGACGCCAGTCCCAGAAAGGAAAAATATTGTGGTATTCATCACCACGAATGTATGTATAGATAACTCCGTCTGCCATATAATAGCCTTTCAGGTTATCTTCATTTACCAGCTCCGTCCCGATCACCCTGTCGGATGCCATGCGTACGGATGCCATCCAATGGGGGGTGCGGTGGATGGTGAGGTCCGAATCTCCGAAGAACTTGTTTCCGGTAAACTCATTGTTCGTATCCGGATGGAGGAAGTTGCGTGCAATCAACTCTTTTATCTCCCGCGCTTGTTGATCATTGCTTCCTTTCATCAAAGAACAGGCTGCGAAAAGTAAATTGAATGATTTATGAATGTCAGCACTATGGAAGAGTTGTCGGTTCAGTCCGTTCACATCCCAGTACCCCCTCCATACAATCCATTGGTACCCTTTCAGGAGCAGAGATACGAGAATATCCTGCTGCCGACGGTCGAATGCCAGCGGCGTACCGGCAAATAGTTCGGAGTAAAAACTCATATTACAGAGAAAAGAGAGTCCGTAATTGCCGAACTGTTGCTGGGGACCGTGCTGATGAAAACTCCAGTCCGGTTGAATCCCCTCTTTCTGTCCCAGTACGATTTCCGAGCATATATTTTCCCGTGCTTCCTTTATCAGTTCGGCATCGTTCAGAAGTAATCCCCGGATCAGTACGTTGCCTGCCAGCCATACTTTATTTTGTCCGGTCATGCCAAACTGTGATTGTTCCATCACCCGGATGGCCTCTTGTTTTTCTTTCTCCGTCATTTCGGTTTCGAAAAGGAGGAAGGCCGGACCCAAGGTGCGGGGAATACCTATCTGATTGTACCACCAGTTTTTGCAGACCGGCTTTTGGACGAACCAGTACTTCATAGCCTGATGGATGATGCTGACTACTGCGGAAATCTCCTGTGCAGATACGTTCTCTTGTTCACGGGCATAGTATTTGGTCAGTTTCAGTATTCGTTCGGCATGTTGTTTCGGTTCCCATCCCGAGCGTTTTGTGTCAGCGTAATTAATATCCGGCCATGAACCGTCTCCCCGGATCGTGCTGATCAGGCGATGTATCTCCTCCTGTCGGATGGGATAAAGTTGTTGTAGTTCGATAACGTTCTGGTCGGAAACCTCTTTTTCGGGAGGAATCTTCGACAATAATTGTAAATAGGGTTGTTTCTCTTCGTCCATCCCGATTATAGACCGGATGTAGTTCTGCTTGATACGTTCATTCTCTTTGCAAAGGCAGGAAAAGATCGTGCAGATAAATAGCACGAACAGGGAGATTCTTTTCATATATCGAGTGTGTTTTTCATTGTATATATTAATAGGGCCGAACGAATCAGAAAAAGTTTCTGACCCGTTCAGTCTCTGTGTGGCTATTCTGTACGTTTACAAGAGTTTGCCATTAGGAATTCGTTCAGGGAGTTTTCATAATTGCCTTGTAACAGGATATGGTGATTACCCAGTGGGTTTTTCAGGAAATAGTCGGCCGGTGTATTCATCTTTACACGTACTTGTGTACGGCACATATTGATGTAATTGGTGTTTTCGGTCAGAGTTCCGGTAGACAGGTAATATTCGTCCAAGCATTCGCCACCACATTTCACAATGGTGACATCTCCTTCCGGTAGCAGTCCTTGAATACCGATGCCGCTTTCTGTTTCAAAGTGATTGCGAATGATGTAACGTTCGGTCTGTTTCATTCCGATTGTGCAATGGGCCAATATAATTTCGTTGTTACGGGCGTTTATCATCGAAGGATTTGCCATGAAACCCACTTTCCCGGTCAGTGCTTTAGCCACTAATAATGTAAATACGGATTGTAAGTCGCCTTCACATCCGGCAATGATCCCTTCGTCGTTCAACATGGCAAGGGCAAGACAGCCTGTAGTGCCTGTACGCTCTATCAGTTTGAAGCAGCTCACTGTCACTGCACTTAGTTTTTCTTCTTTACAGATTCGCTTAATGGCCCGATAGAGACGCATGGCTTTAATCATATCTTCGGGAGTGCCTTCGCGGCAAGCCAGTGCCTGTGAAGCCACAGCGGCACACGAAGCGCCGACTTCGTTATCCTTAATCCGGTCATATACATCATAAATCCGTTCCAACGGGATGTCCAGATACTCGATTCCCCAACGTCGTTTTGCGAGCAGGTAGTCCACATTGCTTGCAATCAACCAGGAAGAGGGAGTGCCGATCACCCCGATGCGGAGTCCTACCAACGAACGCTGCGCCTTGAAATTGGTATATAGTACCTGTATTCTCTGGACGATACTCATAAAGTCCCCGTGGAGGATCTCACTCTTCATGCCCCGGCCGCGCAACCAGGAAGAGATTTCAAGCGCCGCCGCCAAGGAGTTTTGCATTCCGTCGGCCAGAATAATGGCAGGGCGGGGGAGCGATTCAAAGCATTGCATGACCAATCTTTCCACCCCTCCGGTAGCTATGAAAATAATGCTGAAATCATCTTTTGTCAACTGGTGGATGTCCCGGTAATCGACAAACTTCACGGTGAAATATTTTTCCAGTTCACTAAGTACGGCTTCGTGCGAACTACGTATAGTTACCTGCTTATGCAGAATCGATGCAAATGTGATTAGGTTTATGGTCATTATGTTATCGTTTTAGGTTTGTAGTTATACAAATGTATCGTTTTCCGTTGAGATTATCATAACGTTTTTAACCTTGATAAGGTTTTTAAAGTTTTTATGTCTTTGTGTCCGATTTATTATGTACATTTGCCGCTCATATTTATTAATTGACCATTATATAATTAAAGATTATGCCAACCATATCGATTCGCGGAACAGAGATGCCTGCATCTCCTATCAGAAAGCTGGCTCCCCTGGCAGATGCTGCCAAACAGCGGGGAATCCATGTATTTCACCTGAATATCGGACAGCCAGACCTGCCCACTCCTCAGGCCGCGATTGACGCGATACGCAACATCGACCGCAAGGTGCTCGAGTACAGCCCCAGTGCCGGTTATCGTAGCTATCGCGAGAAATTAGTAGGATATTACGAAAAGTTCAATATCAACCTGACGGCAGATGATATTATCATTACTACCGGTGGCTCCGAAGCGGTGCTTTTCTCATTCATGTCGTGCCTCAATCCGGGAGATGAAATCATAGTTCCCGAGCCGGCATACGCCAACTATATGGCTTTTGCCATTTCGGCGGGAGCTAAGATCCGTACCATTGCCACGACAATCGAAGAAGGGTTTTCACTTCCGAAAGTAGAGAAGTTCGAAGAACTGATTAACGAGCGTACCAAGGGGATCTTGATTTGTAATCCGAACAATCCGACCGGTTACCTGTATACCCGCCGTGAGATGAACCAGATTCGTGATCTGGTGAAGAAATACGATCTTTTCCTTTTCTCCGACGAAGTCTACCGTGAGTTTATCTATACCGGTTCACCTTATATTTCGGCCTGCCATCTGGAAGGAATTGAAAATAATGTAGTGCTGATTGACTCCGTATCCAAGCGTTATTCCGAATGTGGTATCCGTATCGGTGCCCTGATCACGAAGAACAAAGAGGTGCGTGATGCTGTAATGAAGTTCTGTCAGGCACGTCTGAGTCCCCCTTTGATCGGGCAGATTGCTGCTGAGGCCTCGTTAGATGCTCCCGAAGAATACTCGCGTGAAACCTATGATGAATACGTAGAGCGCCGTAAATGCCTGATTGACGGACTGAACCGTATACCGGGTGTGTATTCTCCTATTCCTATGGGTGCTTTCTATACAGTAGCCAAACTACCGGTCGATGATTCGGATAAGTTTTGTGCGTGGTGTCTGTCTGAGTTCGAGTACGAAGGGCAGACTGTGTTTATGGCTCCTGCTTCCGGTTTTTATACTACTCCGGGTTCCGGAAAAAATGAAGTCCGCATTGCCTATGTGCTCAAGAAAGAGGACTTGACCCGTGCACTCTTTGTTTTGCAAAAGGCATTGGAGGCTTATCCGGGAAGAACAGAATAATACTTGTACATGTCGTTCACTCATCCACATAATCAAAGCAATTCAGTTTCCTCTTCCGAAGTGAAGGGGAAATTGAGGCTTTCTTATTTTCTTGCCCGTCGGATTTATCGTGATACGGATGGTGGAAAACAAATTTCCCGTCCTGCTGTTGTGATTGCCATGATTGGTATTGCCATCGGTCTGGCGGTGATGATCATTGCCGTATCCGTTGTGATTGGATTCAAGAGTGAAGTACGCAATAAAGTAATCGGATTCGGTTCGCATATCCAGATCAGTAATTTCGATGCGGTAGGTTCTTACGAGACCCACCCGGTTGTGGTGAATGACAGTATGATGGTCGCACTTTCTGCCCTTCCCGAGGTAAAGCATGTGCAGCGGTACTCCACGAAGCCGGGAATGATTAAGACAGACGATGCTTTTCAGGGGATGGTGCTCAAGGGAGTCGGCCCGGAGTTTGATCCCGTCTTTTTCCGTGGTCATCTGATAGAAGGAGAGATCCCGGCTTTCAGTGATACGGCCTCTACCAACCAGGTAGTGATATCGAAAGCAATAGCCGACAGGCTGAAATTGAAGTTGGGAGATAAAATCTATACCTACTTCATTCAGAAAGACGTGCGTGCCCGCCGGCTGACGGTGAAAGGCATCTATCAGACAAACTTTTCCGAATATGATAATCTCTTTCTGCTGACCGATCTGTATCTGGTGAACCGTTTGAATAACTGGGCTCCCGGTCAGGTGAGCGGGGCGGAATTGCAGGTGCGTGATTATGATAAGCTGGAAGATATCACCTATCGGATTGCTACCGATACGGATAATAAGCAAGATATCTACGGAGGTACTTATTATGTTCAAAGTATAGAGCAGATGAATCCCCAGATATTTGCCTGGCTCGATCTGCTCGACCTGAATGTATGGGTGATTCTGATTCTGATGGTCGGCGTAGCTGGTTTCACCATGATTTCCGGGTTACTGATCATCATCCTTGAACGTACACAGATGATCGGCATATTGAAGGCATTGGGAGCAAATGATTTCACTATCCGTAAAGTATTCCTGTGGTTTTCTGTCTTTCTGATTGGCAAGGGGATGTTGTGGGGCAATGCAATCGGTATCGTTTTCTGTATTTTGCAGTCACAGTTCGGACTGTTCAAGCTCGACCCCGAAACCTACTATGTAAGTATGGTGCCGGTCTCTATGAATATCTGGCTTTTCCTCCTGATCAATGCCGGCACCTTATTGACTTCTGTACTGATGTTGGTCGGACCTTCTTACCTGATAACCAAAATTAATCCGGCCGACTCCATGCGATACGAGTAATGGGGTTATCTGCGCATGAAATCACCCTTTCCGCGATAGAGGCGGTAAAGCTTCAACTTCAAGGTCTGTAACGGACGGATTATGTCAAAAACCGGCAGCGTAAAGTAGTAAGAACGGTTGTCACCCATCTCACCGGCTGTTTTGTTGATGACGTAGGCTTGTACCGAATAGCGGACGAACCACAGTAACAGGGATAACCCGACAACCAACCAGTGGAAGCTGAGGATACCGAATACAATCCCCGCCAGGCAAGCGGCATAAAACAGCAGTCGCGTACCGGTTTCCAATCCCAGGAGCCAGCGTTGCGAGCCTTTATAGAACCGGGAAGTTGCCATGTAGCTCACCTTTTCTTCTTTCCAGTCCTTATAGCGTTCCACGGGTTGCATCCGTATCACGGCATCCGGTGAGGTCTCTACCCGGGTGTTGTTTTCATTGGCAACCTGGTTGATGAACAGATCGTCTTCTCCGCGCTGCATATTCAGATGGGTAGAGAATCCCTTGACTTTGAAGAACAACTCTTTCCGGTAGGCCAGATTGCGTCCGATACCCATATACGGTTTACCTGCCAGGGCAAATCCCAGATAGCGGAGCGAGGTGAAAAGCGAGTCGAAAGATGCCCGCTTGTGCAGCCAGCCTTTTCCTCGTTCGTAGCCGCTATATCCCAGTACGATGTCTGTACTCGATGTGAAATTACGCGCCATTCGCCGGAGCCATTGGTTGCTGACCGGAGCACAATCGGCTTCTGTGAATACCAGCCAGTCGTGTTTGCTGGCTTTGATTCCCAGTGTCAATGCCAGTTTTTTCCGGCTGATGTACCGGGCACTGTCCGGAGTAAAACTGTGATACAGGTTGGGATATTCTTCCTCCAATGCCGATAGCAAGTCTTCGCTTTCGTCTGTGGAGCCATCATTAATGACGATTACTTCAAAGTCCGGATAATCCTGTTTCAAGATCGTGGGCAGGTTGCGGCGTAGGTTTTCCGATTCGTTTCGTGCACAGATCACCACAGATAGGGGAGGCAGTTCCCGTCCGAAGTGTACTTCGTCTTTTCCGACAGAGAGGTTGTGGGTGTGTATACGGTTGTACAGTCCGAGATAGTAGATAAGTTGAATGATTAAAAGAACACCTGTAGCCGACAGTAGTATCAGTTCAGTTGTATTGAATGTGAATGCTTCCATTTACTCTTACAAGATTTTTATGTCACAAAAGTACATAATTTTTTCAGAGATTCGTCGATTTGTATCCCTCTTATTTCTTATTGTCCAGATATTCTTTTTTAAACATATCGACAAACAACAAGAACAGCGACAGTACAAGCGGTCCGAAGATGACTCCCATGAATCCGAACAAGGATAATCCGATGACTACGCCGAAGATGGTTATTAGCGGATGGGTGTCTGCCATTTTCTTCTGGAGGATAAACCGTATCAGGTTATCACATTGCGAGACGACAATTCCACCGTAAGCCGCCAGTCCGATGGCGTTTGCCCACTCGCCGGTCAGTGCAAGATAGGCGGCTACCGGAAACCATACCAAGGCTGTCCCCACCATCGGGATGATTGTGGCGAAGCAGGTCAGCACTCCTATCAGCCAGGCATTCGGTGCTCCGAAGATGAAATAACCGATCAGGGCTACCCCTCCCTGAATGACTGCAAGCAAGGGAATGCCAATGGCATTGGAACGGACAATCATATTGATTTCATGGGTTACCTCCCGGGTATTCTTTTCGTTGAAAGGCAGGATGTCGTCGATGTAGGCTTCCATTTTAGTTCCTCCTATCAACATGAAGTACAGTACGAAGACCAATACAAACAGGTTGACGGCAAAACTGCTGATGCCTCCCATCACTGCCTGCCCTATCTTGGGAAGCAGGGAGACGATGAATGAAAGTGTGTCGCTGCCCAGCACATCATATCCTGTTTTTGCTTTAATGATTCCCGCTAACTCTTCGACAGGGGTAATGATGGCTTGGGGATCCAGGTTGATATCCTGCAATTTATTGACCAGCATCCATACAATCAGCGAGATGGGAACCAGGAAGCACAGAATGGCTTCTCCTGTGATCAGCAGTGCTGCGAAGCTTCGTTTCATTCGTGCACCGAGATAGATCATCTGTTTGCGTACAAGGATGTAGATAGTGAGTGCCCCCAGTAATCCGCCGAGGAAGGGAGTGATTTGCCGGAACAAGATAATGCCCAGTCCGATAATGATAATAATCAGAGAATATTTCCAATATTTTTCTTTCATAATAAATAAAAAGGAGAATAGAGATTCCTCTCTATTTATAACATTACACCAATTAAAATGTTTCGCTCCTAAGGCAGATCGAGACTGAAAATAGTTTGTCCCGGACGGCTTTCCCGGATGGATAAGTGTCCGTCATGTTGCCGGATGATCTGTTTGCAAAGACTGAGCCCGATTCCGCTTCCTTCCGTTTTCGTTGTGAAGAACGGAATGAAGATCTGTTCCCGTATCTCTTCCGGTATGCCGGGGCCATTATCTTCTATCTCGACCTGCAGACGGTCTGCCCGCCGTACGCGGAGAATGATTCTTCCGTCCGCCTGTCCCTCGAGTGCCTGCATCGCATTTTTCAGCAGATTAAGAAAGACTTGTGACAGTTGATTGGGATCACCATCTGTTTCTATCGGGTCCGGCACGCATTGCAGCATGAACCGGATGCCGCGTTCCCGAAAGTCGCTTTGCAGCAATTCTTCAAGATTGCGGAGCATCTCGGTCAATGCGAAGCGCCTTTTTTCCGGATGGGGGAGATAGGACAGATGCCGGAATGACTCCGTAAACTCCATCAGCCGTTCGCTCTGAGCCTGTATAATCCGTAGTCCGCGGGCCGATTTTTCGTTGATATCCGGACGTTCGGACAAGGTTTGTGAGAGTGAAAGGATCGGTGCGATGGTATTCATGATTTCATGCGTCAGCACATGCGTCAGTTTGCTCCATGATTCGTTCTCCTTATCGCTCAATTCATCGCCGATGTCTTTGATGGACAAGATGGTGATGGTTTCGCCGTCCAGAATCATCTTTTTCTCCGATATGCTGAGACTCTTGCGGATACCGGTTGCATTCAGCAGTTGTGCCAATTGGGTTTCGGTATAGAGACGGTTGCATTTCAGCAGCGAGAAAGCGGCACTGTTGGCAATAATGATTCTACCTGAGTCGTCCCAGGCAAGCACGCCGCTGGGCACCTCCTCGAGCAGTGATTGATAAAAATGTTCTTGTTTGTGACTTTCGCCTTTGGTGCGAGCAAGGAGGTCGTTAAGCCGGTTGAGGGAGCGGTTCAGCTGTGCCTGCTCTTTGCCGACATTTGCCTCCGGAAAGTAGAGCATATTATCCTTATCCTGCACGGCGTCGAAGAACAGTCTGATTTTCCGGTTAAACGTATTCAACTGCCGGGTCAATGCACCGATCTGGAACAGCGAACAGAGCAGCAGTATACCGCCGATGATGTATCCCGTATGCGACACGACCAACCATAGTCCGGTGCCTGCTGTGACCAGTATCAGCAATACGTGAAACAGTATGATGAAATAGATGCGTTGACTGAATATCATTGGGGTCAGAGTTTGAATCGTTTGAGTTTATTGTATAATGTTTGCCGGCTGACTCCCAATTGTTCGGCTGCAGCAGTCAGGTTACCGTTGTTTTGCAGGATGGCAGTTTCGATAGCCCTCCGCTCCACCTCTTCCAGATTGGGGACAGTGGCGGTTGCCTGCGGTTGCCAGGTCTGTTTCACCAAGATATCTTTGGGGCGGATTACGCTGCCTTCACACAAGATGACCGCTTTTTCGATGGTGTGCTGCAACTCCCTTATATTGCCCGGCCAATGATAACTGCGTAATTTTTCGACAGTCTGTTCGTGTATCCGTATTTCCTGCCGTTGATATTTAGAGGTGAATTTACGTAAGAAGCAGTCGATAAAGAGTAGGATATCATCTCCCCGTTCACGTAGGGGAGGCAGTTCCAGATGAATGGTGTTGATGCGGTAGAACAGGTCTTCGCGAAACATACCCTGCTTCACCATTTCCGGTATATCTTTGTTCGTTGCCGAAATCAGGCGGATATCGACCGGAATCACTTTGTTACTGCCCAGACGAGTCACATTCCGGCTTTGCAATACGGTGAGGAGCTTGGTTTGGAGTGGGAGAGGGAGGTTGCCCAGTTCGTCCATGAACAGTGAACTGCCGTTGGCCGCTTCGAACTTTCCGGGACGGCTTTCGTGGGCATCGGTGAAAGCTCCCCGTTCGTGTCCGAACAGTTCACTTTCGAACAGCGACTCGCTGATGGCCCCCATATCTACGTTCAGCATCGGACGTGCGCCACGAGGTGAGAGGCGGTGTATCTCCCGTGCCAGTATTTCTTTGCCTGTTCCGTTTTCTCCCGTTATCAGGATGTTGGCGTCCGTGCGTGCCACTTTCGATACCACTTTCATCAGTTGCAACATGGCAGGCGAACGCCCCACCAGCATTTCGAATCCCTCAGCCCTGTCAACTTTTGCAGTACGTTCCGGAGCTTTGTGGCTACGGTAGGCTTCCGTCACCTTGTCGATCAGGGTCTGATTGTCCCATGGTTTCAGCAGGAAGTCGGCTGCACCGTTTTTAAGTGCTTTAACGGCAAGTTCCACATCTCCGTAAGCGGTCAGCATCACTACGGGTAGGGTGGGAGCCATCTGCCGGATGTGCCCCAACCAGTAAAGTCCCTCGTTGCCATTGTTGATACCCGCCGAGAAGTTCATGTCCAGGATGACTACATCGATGCGGCGCGTTGTCAGCAGGGCGGTGATCTGGTTTGGATTCGAAGCTGTCAGTATCTTGCTGAAGTAGTTTTCGAGCAGAAGTTCGAGTGAGGCCAATACTCCTTTGTTATCGTCTACAATCAGAATGGTTCCTGTGTTCATAGCATCTCCTTTTGATTCGCTTCCTTTTTTAAGTTCGTGGTAAAGATATTTGTTTTTGTAACTCCCTGCAAGAGAGTGTCCAATATTTAGACGTTTTCGGATTGAGAATTTATGCCGGAGAAGTATCAGAAAGTATTCCAGTGGGAAACAATCGTCAAGTGTCCAATATCTGTACACGGTGGCGTCCAGATATTGGACACTATTGTATATGGTTGGATTGTATCTATTTGATTATAAGTTGATTGTTGCTTTTGGCACAGCGTTTGCATATTAGATTGACATGAAACATTTTATATCATTTTGTACCTTTCTTCTTTTTTCAACTCTCTTGTTTGCACAAGCAGAGAGGTCGCTCGACGAATGTATTCGTATTGCATGGAAACAGAATCCGTCTTTACGGAATAGCGGGATAGATATCAAAGAAGCCCGGATGGATTACATTTCTTCTGTGGCGAGTTTCCTGCCCCGTGTCAGTGTATCGGCCGAAGCCGGACGTAACTTCGGGCGTTCCATCGACCCGAATACCAACGGATATACCAACGATACCTTTGATGAAGGAACCGTCGGGCTGGACATGACCCTTTCGTTCTTTGAGGGTTTCACCCGTATCAATCGGGTACGTTTTGAGAAGATGAACCGCAACCGGAGTGAGTGGGCTTTGAAAGAACGCCGTAACGAACTGGCCTGTCAGGTGACGGATGCCTATTATAAACTTCTGCTTGAAGAGCGGATGCTCGATCTGGCTTTAGAGCAGAGCCGCCTTAGCGAGCGTTATCTCAAACAGACCGAGGCTTTCGTCGAGTTGGGATTGAAGTCGGTTTCTGATTTGCAGGAAGTCAAAGCCCGTCGCGAAGGTGATATTTACCGCTATCAGGCCCGTCAGAATGGTTGTCGTCTGGCATTGCTCCGCTTGAAGCAGCTATTGAATCTGCATGCCGAGGATACGCTGGCCGTACAAGATACTATCAACTACGAACTTCTTTCGGCCTATCCGCTGCCACAAACGGAAGAACTCTATACGCAGTCTCTGGTGGCGATGCCTTCGATGCGGATGATGGAACTCAGGCAACGTGCAGCCCGTAAGGAGTATGCCATGGCAGGAGGTAAATTTTCGCCAACCGTCTTTGCCCGCTTTTCAATGGCTTCCCGTTACCTCGATGGTTTTTCTACCAAACAGTTGAACGACAATTTAGGCAAGTATATCGGTATCGGTATTTCCATCCCTCTGCTGAGTGGGCTGGAACGACTGACCACCCTGCGCAAACACAAGTTGAATATATTCCGCCTCCGGAACGAGGAAGAACTGCAAAAGCAACAACTCTATACGGAGGTGGAGCAAACGGTTCTTTCTCTCCGTTCCGGTTATGATGAATTCCGGCAAGTGTTGCAGCAGTTCAGAGCCGAAGAGCTGGTACTGAAAGAATCCGAACGGAAATGGGAAGAGGGGCTTATCTCCGTCTTTCAGTTGATGGAGGCCCGCAATCGCTTCATCTCCTCCAAAGCCGAGTTGGCGCGGGTACGCTTGCAGGTAGATATGACTTTGAAGATGGAAACCTATTATCGCACGGGGAGCTTCTGTACGTTGCCCGGTGAAGAGTGATGGACGAGTTGTACAACTCGTCGTATACCAGTTGCTCAACTCGTCATGTACCAGTTGTACAACTCGTACACCGTTTCTCTACGGCCCGATGATATGACCTTATAAACAAACGTGAATTATATATAAAGCAATAATTATCTATGGATACAATGATCGAACGCAAACCCGGAATGAAGCGGAAGCATTATTATGCCGTCGCCGGAGCCGTGGTATTGGTGGGACTTGTTTTTTACTTTATTTTCAGAGACACTTCCTCTTCTATGAATGTGGAAAAAGACCGGCTGACCATTGCTACAGTTACCCGGGGAGAGTTCAGTGATTACATCCGGGTTATCGGACAAGTGATGCCCAACCGCATCATTTATATGGATGCGATAGAAGGAGGCCGTGTGGAAGAGCGCCTGAAAGAGGAAGGAGCCATCGTCAAGGCAGGCGATGTGATTCTTCGTCTCAGCAATCCGCTCCTGAACATCGGAATCATGCAGAGCGAAGCCGATCTGGCCTATCAGGAGAACGAGTTGCGCAATACCCGCATCAGCATGGAGCAGGAACATCTGCGGCTGAAACAGGAACGTATCGGCCTGAATAAGGAACTGGCAGTGAAACAACGGCGTTACGAGCAATACAGCCGCCTTATCAAAGAGCAGCTGATAGCGGAAGAGGAGTTTCGGCTGGCTGCCGAAGAGTACGAAGCGGCAAGGGCACAACTGGAAGTCATTGACGAACGCATCCGGCAGGACAATTTTTTCAGGGAAAGCCAGATCAGCAGCCTCGACGAGAATATCCGTAATATGAAGCGCAGCCTCGCCCTGGTACGCGAGCGGGTGGAAAACCTGAAGGTAAAAGCTCCCATCGATGGACAGGTGGGCAATCTCGATGCCCAGATCGGCCAGTCCATTGCTGCCGGCGAGCATATCGGACAGATCATTACACCCGATCTGAAAGTGCAGGCACAGATCGATGAGCATTATGTGGAACGGGTGGTTCCCGGACTTCCGGCTGATTTTACCCGTGACGGAGGCAACTATAAACTTGAAGTGACCAAACCCTATCCGGAAGTAAAAGAGGGACAATTCCGTACCGACCTTCAGTTTACTGCCGGACGTCCCGAAAACATCCGTGCCGGGCAGACGTATCACATCAATCTTCAGTTGGGAGATCCTGCCCAGGCCATTCTTGTACCTCGTGGAGGATTCTTTCAAATAACCGGGGGCCGCTGGATGTATGTTGTTGACGAAAGTGGTAAATTTGCCACGCGCCGGCCTATCCGTATCGGGCGGCAGAATCCGCAGTACTACGAAGTGACCGAAGGATTGAAACCGGGCGACCGGGTGATTATTTCCGGGTATGAATTGTTTGGGGATAACGAGAAACTTATATTGAAATAAGAACCGAATACTATGAACTACATTTCGCAAGTGATACGAAGCCAGCGGGTTAAAAAGTCTCTGACGCTGATAAACATAACAGGGTTGTCGGTCTGCATTGCAGCGGCAGTTCTTATTATGCTTTATGTCTGGTCGGAGTTAAGTTATGATTCATTTCATGATACCGACCGTGTGTATCGTGTTGAAAGCAGACTGTATGAGGGCGAGATGCTGACGGATAATTGGGCGACTACGGCTTATGGGCATGCTCCTGCCATGAACAGGGAAATAGCGGGAATTGAGAAGTACGTCCGTGTTACGGCTCAGGATCGCGAGCAGGTGGTGAATTACTTCGACAGGAGATTTGCCGAGGAACATTACTGCTATACCGAGCCTGCCTTTTTCGAAATATTCAACTTCCCCATAGTTAAAGGAGAAAAGACCGGGCAACTGGTACTCCCTAATACGGTGGTACTGACTGAAAGCGCTGCAAGCCGCTATTTTGGTGAAGAAGACCCGATAGGCAAGATACTGACCTTCAGTACCTCTTCATCACAGCAAAACTTTGAAGTAACGGGCATTATTGCCGATATGCCTGTCCGTTCGCACCTGCATTACGATTTCCTGCTTTCCTACAATACGATTCCCAAGGAACGGCAGGACATCTGGTACATTCACGGTGTATATACTTACGTCCGCCTGATGCCCGGAAAGACTCCGGGAGAAATTGAACAGGCTTTCCGTGACATATCCGACAAGTACAAGACTGATGCACTGAAACATAAAACCTGGGCTGTAGAACTGATCTCGTTGAAAGACATTCACCTTACTCCGCAAAAAGCATACGAGAAAGAGGTGAAAGGAAGCCGGACGGCGGTTCTTATTTTGTTCGTAATGTCCGCCATTCTGCTGCTGATAGGTTGGGCAAATGCCTTGAACCTGACCGTAGCCCGCTTTTTGGAGCGTGGACGGGAGTTCGGGCTCCGTAAAGCTTTTGGTGCTTCGCGCCGTCAGATTATTATTCAGGGACTTCTTGAGTCCGGTTTCATGAACTTGCTGGCTACGTTGATAGCTTTCGGCTGGCTGGAACTCCTCTTACCCCTTGTCTATCGCTGGGCAGGGCAAAACTTCGGGACAGACATACTTATGCAACCCGCTTTTTGGGGGATTGTAGCCGGAGTGGTTATCATCGGTACGTTGGTTGTAGGGCTTTATCCTTCCTGGCTGATGGTCACTATCCGTCCGTCGGAGATTATGCGCGGTAAACTGTTGCACGGAAAGAGAGGCAACCGGATCAGAAAGGCGTTGATTGTTGTTCAGTTCCTGGCTTCTTTTGTTCTGATTGCAGGTACGTTTACTGTGTTTCAACAGGTCCGTTACATGCAGCGTGAGGCCGAATCGGATCTGAATACCCGCATTCTGGTCATTAAATATCCTTCGTTCACCGAGGGACTGTCGCTGCGCATGGAGAGTTTCACCAAACGTTTGAAGCAACGGGCGGATGTAAGTCACGTGACAGTTTCGGGAGCTGTTCCCGGTGTGGAAGTTGCCAACTATTTTACCAATCGGCCGTATGGAAGTGATCCCTCACAAGTAAAATTGATACAGATGTTTTCTGTAGACTACGACTATTTGTCTGCCTATATGCCTCGTATGATTTGCGGACGAAGTTTTTCCGAAGATTATGGTGGCGATCTTAACCGGGTGGTGCTTAACGAAGAAGCTGTCAGGCTGTTGGGCTACGAATCGGCAGAAGCGGCGTTGGGGCAACAACTTAAAATGGAAGTGGTTAGTGACCCGCTTGAGATAATAGGAGTGGTGGAGAACTACCACCAGCAATCGCTTGCCGTGGCTTACAAGCCTATCATTTTCTTTTTGAAAGAGCGTGTTCCTTTTATTGCAACGCCTTATATTTCTGTCTGTCTGAAAGGAAAGGGGGATGCCGGCGTCTTGACGGAAATTGAACAGATGTATCGTGAATACTTCCCGACTTCTTTATTTTCTTATTTCTTTTTGAATGATTTTAATGAATTCCTATACAAATCCGATCGTAATTTTGGCTGGATATTTGCCAGCGCCTCATTGCTTGCCGTATTTGTTGCTTGCCTTGGATTGTGGATTGTAACCCTGTTTTCCACCTTGTCACGTTTGAAGGAGGTGGGTATCCGCAAAGTGCTCGGCGCAAATAAAACCAGCCTGTTCTTTGTCCTGACCAAAGAACTGTTGTTGCTTACCGTATTGGCATCTGCAATCGGTATTCCTGTATCGGCAGTGCTGATGAATGCTTGGCTGGAAACGTACGCTTTCCACATTTCGCTGTCCTGGTGGATATATGCAGCCACTTTTGTACTGCTGATGCTGATAGCCTTTCTCACTGTGTTCCAACAGGTATGGCGTACCATCCGCCAGAAACCTATGCGCATTTTAAAATATGAATAACTAATATAATATATAACGATTATGATTAAAACAGAAAAACTGTCTATGCTCTTCACCACCGAGGAGGTGCAGACCAAAGCGTTGAATGAAGTGACTATGCAAGTGGAGCGGGGAGAATTTGTAGCTATCATGGGCCCTTCCGGGTGTGGCAAGTCTACTCTGCTGAATATCCTGGGTACACTCGATTCACCCACTTCCGGCTCTTACTTCTTCGAAGGCAAACAGGTGGATAAGATGAACGAGAACCAACTGACGGCTCTGCGTAAGGGAAATCTGGGATTTATTTTCCAGAGTTTCAACCTGATTGACGAACTGACCGTATACGAGAATGTGGAGCTTCCTCTGGTATATCTGGGCATGAAACCTGCCATACGGAAAGAAAAGGTGAAACAGGTACTTGAGAAAGTAAATTTGTTGCACCGTGCCAATCATTTTCCGCAACAGCTTTCCGGTGGACAACAACAGCGCGTCGCCATAGCCCGTGCCGTGGTGACGGACTGTAAATTGTTGCTTGCCGATGAACCGACCGGAAACCTCGACTCGGTAAACGGTGTGGAAGTGATGGAGCTACTACGGGAACTGAACCGTCAGGGGACTACCATCATCATCGTTACTCACTCGCAGCGTGATGCGACTTATGCCCACCGGATTATCCGCCTGCTCGATGGGAAGATCGTAGCCGAGAATATCAACCGTCCGCTGGACGAAACTTCCGGGACTAATACAGAGAGCGTATGATAGGGAATTATTGGAATAGTGCCTATCGTAACCTGATGAAACGGAAAGGATTCAGTTTCATCAATGTTTTCGGATTGGCAGTCGGCATGGCATCTGCCTTGCTGATATTGACTTATGTCACTTTTGAGTTCAGTTTCGACAAGATGCACGAGAAGTACGAACGCATTTTCCGTGTGGAAAGCACTTTCTATGAAGGCGAAGTACAGACCGACTATTGGGCCAGCAGTTCGTTTGGTTATGGTTCGGCCATGAAAGAGAATCTGGCCGGAATTGAAGACTATACGCGGGTGGTTTCCTTGTATCAGCCCGAGCAGATAGTGAAGTACGGTGAACTGACTTTGCGCGAAAACCAGATAGCTTATGCCGATCCCGGTTTCTTCCGCCTGTTCGATTTCGAGCTGGTGAAAGGAGATAAGGCCACTTGCCTTTCCATGCCCCGCCAGGTGGTCATCACCGAACGTATTGCCCGGAAGTATTTTCAGGACGAAGACCCCATCGGAAAGATACTTATCTTTACGGGACCGTATGACAAGGTGGTTTGCGAAGTGACAGGGGTGATGAAAGAGATGCCTTCCAATTCGCATATCCATTATAATTTCCTGATTTCCTATAAATCGCTCGGGCAATATCTGCATGACTATTGGTACAAGCACGAGGTTTATACTTATGTGCTGCTCGATTCGCCCGAAAGGAAGGAAGAGATAGAAAAGGCGTTTCCGGCAATGTCGGAGAAGTATAAGACGGACGAGGCGCTGAAAAATAAAATATGGGGTGTGTCACTGACACCGCTTGCCGATATTCATCTTAAACCGCAAGTTGGTTACGAGGCCGAAATCAAGGGAAACCGTACGGCCATGATCGCCCTGATCTTTGCTGCAATTGCCATTTTGGCTATTGCCTGGATCAATTATATCAACCTGACTGTGGCCCGCTCGATGGAACGTGCCAAGGAGGTAGGAGTGCGCCGGGTAATAGGAGCTTTCCGCAAGCAGCTTGTATCTCAATTCTTGTTTGAGGCCTTGGTCATGAACCTGGTTGCATTGGTACTGGCAGTGGGACTGATCGAGTTGATCTTGCCATACTTCAATCAGTTGGTAAGCCGTACGGTAACTTTCTCCGTTTGGCTGACGGGATACTGGTGGCTTTTGCTTTTAATCGTATTTGTAGGGGGAATTTTCCTCTCCGGTTACTATCCTGCATTGGCGCTTCTCAACCGGAAACCGATTACGTTGCTGAAGGGAAAGTTCCTGAACAGCAAGTCGGGCGAAGGCACTCGCAAAGTATTGGTAGTCGTTCAGTACACGGCATCTATGATTCTGCTCTGCGGCACATTGATTGTGTTTGCGCAGTTGAACTTCATGCGCAATCAGTCGCTGGGAGTGAAGACGGACCAGACTCTGGTTGTCAAATTTCCCGGACGGACCGAAGGCATGAACACGAAACTCGAAGCCATGAAGAAGGCCATTGCCCGCCTGCCTTTGGTAGACAAAGTTACCTTCTCGGGTGCCGTGCCGGGCGAAGAGGTGGCTACCTTCTTGTCTAACAGGCGAAAGAGTGATGCTTTGAAGCAGAATCGCCTTTATGAAATGTTGGTATGCGACCCGGATTATATTGATGCTTATGGACTGCAACTGGTGGCAGGGCGCGGATTCTCCGAAGATTATGGAGATGATGTGAATAAGTTGGTGGTCAACGAGTCTGCTGTCCGTAACCTGGGAATTGCCTCTAACGAAGAGGCTCTCGGCGAAGAGATAGAGGTGGAATGTACCGATGCCCCGATGCAGATTATCGGAGTGGTGAAGGATTACCATCAGCAGGCACTCAACAAGAATTATACCCCGATTATGCTGATCCACAAAGATAAGATCGGTTGGCTGCCGCAACGCTACATCTCCATTGTGATGAAGTCCGGCGACCCGAAGGAATTGGTTTCGCAGGTGGAGGAGATCTGGCATCGCTATTTCGAGGATTCCAGCTATGACTTCTTCTTTCTCGATCAATTCTTCGATCATCAGTATCGTCAGGACGAGGTGTTTGGTGTCATGATCGGTTGTTTCACCGGACTGGCCATCTTCATCTCATGTCTGGGATTGTGGGTATTGGTGATGTTCTCCTGCACTACCCGTACCAAGGAGATGGGTATCCGGAAAGTATTGGGAGCTACCCGTTGGAATCTGTTCTATCAGCTGGGTAAAGGCTTTTTCCAATTGATCCTGATAGCGGTAATCATTGCGTTGCCCGTTGCCTGGTTCAGTATGAATGCCTGGTTGAGTCATTATGCTTTCCGTACCGATCTGAAGATATGGTTCTTTGCAGTTCCGGTAGTGTTGATGCTGTTGATTTCGTTTGTGACGGTAGCCTGCCAGACGGTGAAGATTATCGTAGGCAAACCGGCACGGTCATTGCGGTATGAGTAAGATTCCGGAATAAAATAAGTCGCATTCGGCACAGAGTGCATGAGGGTGTCATAGTTCACCACAGATTATACAGATAAATATTATTGGTTATCAGTAGATTAAAAATCTATCTTGTAAATCCGTGTAATCAGTGGTGAACTATGACACCCTCAGTGCCTTTTGTGGTGAACTTTAGCCTTTGGGTTGTTGCGTCTGGGTTTCTTCTCCCCAATGCGTTTTCGCTTCCAGTTCTTCCCGGTCACGCACCTCTTTCGCCTTCTTTGCATAGACAATCATGCGCAGGGACTGGTCGTAAGTAAAGTAATTCCATACCCAGTTCAGTAGGACATTTGCTTTGTTGCGTACTCCCAGGATCGAACGTAAATGGACGACCAGCCACATCACCCAAGCCAGCCATCCGGCGGTTTTGAAACTACTGAACTCTGCCACGGCGCGATTGCGCCCTACGGTTGCCATCGATCCCAGGTTCCGGTAATGGAACGGCTGCATCGGCTTGCCTTTCTGTAGTCTTTGCAGGTTCTTGGCAAGCAGTTCGCCTTGTTGGATGGCCACTTGTGCCAGTTGCGGGTGTCCGTTAGGATAGTTCTTGTCCGTAGTCTGAATACATTGGTCCCCGATGGCGAAAATAGTGTCTGTTCCCTGTACACGGTTAAATTCGTCTACTTTGATTCTTCTTCCGCGTCCCAGTAACTCTCCGTCTATATTGCCGAAAGTGATGGCTGCCACGCCGCTCACCCAGATAAACGTACGTGTCGCTATCTCTGTACCGTCTTCCAACATCACTTTATGATCTTTGTAATCCGTCACCCGCTTGTTCAGCAGGATGTTGACTCCCATTTCACGTAGAAACTGTTCGGCATGGCGGGATGAATCTTCAGACATTCCCGCCAGGAGACGGTCGCCCGCTTCAATCAGGTAGATGTGCATCAGGCTGCTGGGCATATCCGGATAATCGTTGGGCAGTACGAACTTCTTCATTTCCGAAAGCACTCCGGCTATTTCCACTCCGGTGGCCCCTCCGCCTACAACAACGACATTGAGCAACTCCTGCCGTTCACGTTCCGTACTGCAAGTGATCGACCGTTCAAAGTTTGCCAGTAGGGCATTTCTCAGTCCCATGGCTTCCGAAACGGTTTTCATAGGCATGGCCTCTTCTTCAATGTGCTCGTTGCCGAAGAAGTTGGAGGTGGTGCCGGCTGCCAGTACCAGGTAGTCGTATTCTGCTTTACCGATGGAAGTCTGAATCATATTTTTTTCGGGGAAGATGGCCCGTACTTCTGCCATACGGAAGTAAAAGTCCTTTCGTTTCTGAAAAATCTTCCGGAACGGGAAAGAGATGGAACTGGGTTCAAGTCCGGCTGAAGCGACTTGATAAATAAGGGGAGGAAACTGGTGATAATTGTTCTTATCGACTAAAACAACCTGGAAACCAGACTTTTTTAGCTTGTTGGCCAATTTAAGACCGCCGAAGCCACCACCTACGATGATGACACGCTTCTTGTCGTTTTTTACAATGTTGAAACTCATACTGAAAACTTCTATTTAACCTGATGTGTCTAAAACCTAATGTCATGGTTATAAACGCTTGTCATAGGTAAAAAGTTCAGCTAAAAGAACGGTTTCAGAAGATGTTTCAAGAGGCTTTTTCACCATAGATTACACAGATTACCGCAGGTAGTTTGTGCTGACAATCGGTCGTCCACTCTTTTAGAGGCTGTTTTAATTTTGCTTGAGATTTGTTTTCAGGGATGTTTTCCGGTTTTTGCAAGGAGCATAGCGGGCTATGTGACGGGTAAAAACGGGGAAATAGACCGAGAAAAAACTCAAAACAGGTCAATAAAATTCCTGTAAATTTATTCAAGGAAAATTTAAACAGGGCACTTAATCTGCGCTAATCTGTATCATCTATAGTGGTTTCTGATGTTCCCTGTAGACTTTTTATAATTCCGGTACCATGCAGAATTTAGTCTCCGGAAAATCTTTCTTCAGATACCGTTGGATGAAGAGTTGTGTATCCTCCTGTATCGTCCGGTCCTCTACCGTCGGGTAGAGGTTGTAGAGAACGGTATCCAGTTTGATCCCCCGGTTTTTAATGGCTTCCAGGCTGAGCAATGTGTGGTTGATACTGCCCAGTTTGCCGGAAGTGACAAACAACAGCGGGTATTCCTTCTGCGCAATATAGTCAATCGTGAGCAATTCGTCGGTAAGCGGCACCATCAGGCCTCCGGCTCCCTCGAGCAGGACAACGTCGTAACGGCGGCTCAACTCTTCTGTAGCACGTTCTATTTTGTCAAAGTCGATGGGACGTCCGTCTATGCGTGAAGCGAGGTGTGGAGAACAGGGGTAAGAGAAGATTTCGGGCATGGTCAGTCCTTCCCGGTCGTCATCAGTGGGGGCGATGCCCATGATGCGGCGGTGCAGGTCGATGTCTTCCGAGTGGCCTGTATTGCCTGTCTGGATAAATTTCTGAGTAATGGTGCGTTGCCCTTTCCGGTTCAGTTCGCGTGCCAGGAATCCTGTGGCATAACTCTTGCCTGCATCTGTATCGATGCCGCTGATAAAATACACATTCTTTTTCATACTTCTTTTGTTTGAGACCCGCAGGTCGTTTTTCTTATCTCTTTTTTGCTATTATATAGATGGGGTGGTAGGTCAGTGAAACAGAACCTTTGCCGGGACTGAACAGACGCTCGTATTCCTGACAGAAGAGGTTCAGTTTGCTCCGGGTCCAGCTTTGGTTACAAGTACCTGTCACTCCGGTCTGCTTCAGATGATAAAGCACCTCCATCGGATTGTTGAAATTCAGTGAGATGACTTCTTCCTCCGTGTGCACAATGTCGTATAGTGCCGAGAGCGAGGCAGTCAGCTCTTCTCTTGAACGGTAGGCGAGTCCCTGTCCGGTCAGTTGGCGAATCTCCTTCATGTTTTCTTTTCCGAAAGTACTGAAGGCAATGTATCCCTGCGCATTCAGGATGTTTTCACATTTCCGGAAAAAAGCATCGGGATGTTCGAACCATTGCAGGACGGAACAGGAAGTGATCAGTTCCGTTCCGTGTGGGAAGTCAAGTGCTTCGGCATCTCCGGGCAAGAAGGAGACCCGCTCGTTCAGGATATCTCTGCAGCTATGGCGCATCTCTTCGCAAAGGTCGTTCAGCAGCAAGTGTTCCGGGCGGAACGAACGGAGTAGCAGACGCGAATAAGTACCCGTCCCGCAGCCGAACTCTACAACACGGCGGAGGGAGTGCGCAGGGAGGTGTTGCTGCAACAAACTGCACATTTTCCGGGCGATTTGTTGTTGTACCCGGGCTTCGTGCGGATAGGTGCCGATTGCTTTCGTGAAGCGTTGGGCGATCAGTAGTTTGGAGGAAGCAGCAGCAGGAGCGAGATTTTCTTTCAATATCTTTTCGTCATAATGTGCTCCGTCATATCGCTGAATTTCATTGCAATATTTTTGCCAGGCCTGTTCCTGGTTCTTCGGTGGGAAGATATGATCGGATTCTCCGATGATTGCTTTATTCCAGACAAAGGTGGATAGGGGCAGTTCGCTGTATTGTCTGCCGATGGCCGCCAGTTCTTCTTTCAATTCTTCTACCGGTCGTTGGGGAGCTATTTCCAGGAAAGCTTGCAAGGCACTTCCCGATCCGCACATTCGCCGGCGGAACTTCTGTAGGGTCGCTTCATTGAGATTATTGAGTGTACCTTCAAATATGGCGGGAGGAATTCCCCGCATATCATCGATAGGGAAAGGTGTCCCGTTGATGGCAATGCTTTGCTTGAGGGGGAGGTTGCTGTCCGGCAACACTTGGGAAGCTGCCCATACCCCCATGGACCAGGCAACAACATAGATTCCCTCATACGTGGAGAGCAATGTGCTGTCAAAATCGAGAGAACGGTAATCATAGCAGATTATCAGATCTTTATTTGGGGGGAGATTGTGCATGAAGGGAGTTTCATCCATTCCCCATCCGGCAAAGAAGAGGAGAGCCTCTTTTCGGAGGGGAGGGCATCCGGCGACTTCACATCCGGTTCCTGTCTCAGAGTGAAGGGAGTTTACAGATTTTTGGGGTGGATATAGTCTTTTCAGTTTCATAAGTTTATTACTTTGATGATACAGGCCGTATTGTTGCTATCACTCTTTTCACTTCCTTTTCCGTTACGTCTGCCGTTAATGAAAAACGGATACGGGAAGTTCCTTCCGGTACCGTAGGCGGACGGACAGGCAACGCATAAAACCCTTTGCGTTGCAGCTCTTCTGCCATACGGACGGCGGAAGAACTTTCACCCGCGATCATGGGTACGATTTGGCTGGCCGAGGCAGAAAAGTATCCTTTCTCTTGGAGGCCGGTCCGCAAGTTGCTGCTGATGGCTGCCAGGTGTTCCCTCTTCTCCTGATATTCCGCCAGATGGCGCAGTACAAATGAGGTCCATTGCAGGGTGACAGGCGGGAGTGCAGTGGTGAAGATAAAGGGACGCATTTTATTTATCAGATAATCCCGTATCACCTGCCTGCACACGATATATGCCCCAGAGGAAGCCAGTGCCTTTCCGAAAGTGCCCACCAAAAAGTCGATATCCGATATGCATCCGTATGCTTCGGCACATCCCAGTCCGCCGGTTCCCCGGACACCGACAGCATGGGCTTCGTCTAAGTAAAGCAATACGTTCGGATACTTGCGTTTCAGCTTGACCAACCGGGGTAAGTCTGCTTCGTCACCATCCATACTGAAAATACTTTCGGTAACGATAATAACCTGTTCATATTCTTTGTGGTAAGTCTCTACTAGTCTTTCCAACTGGCTGTATTCATTGTGCCGGTAGCGGATACATTTGGCATCTGATAGCCGAATGCCGTCTATCAGGCTGGCATGTATCAACTTGTCGGCCAGAATCAGTGTTTTTGTGTCGCATACGGCAGGTAGGATTCCGGTATTGGCATGATATCCGCAATTGAATACCAGTGCCGCTTCTGTTCCAAATAAGGAAGACAAGGTAGCTTCCAGTTCATCGTATGCGGCAAAATTGCCGGTAAGCAGGCGGGAAGAAGAGGAAGAGAACTTAATTTCTTCCGGCTTCACTGTCTGCCAGAAAGCTTTTAACAGTCCACTGTCGTTAGCCAACCCCAGATAATCGTTTGACGAAAGGTTTAGCATCCGTTGTCCCCCGATGATTACCTCTTTGCCCTGATGTACCAGGGTAGGAAGGGTGCGGAAGTTATCTTTCTTTTTAAGGAGTTGCAGCTCGTCAAGGAAACGGGTGAGTTCACCTCTTTCCGTTTCTTGGTTTTTATTCATATTTGTAATGTTTTTGATTTCACCACAGATTACACAGATTAACACCGATTTTTCAATCTGATTCCCAATGAAAAGAATCATTAATCTGTGGAAATCTGTGTAATCTGTGGTGAAACAGATTCGTTTCTAAATAGTTTGGGAACCGGGAAGGCCGTTACTTATGATCCTTATCATCCCTTCCGTGAGTTTGGTCAACTGTTCGGGCGTAATGATAAACGGAGGCATTACATAGATCAGTTTGCCAAACGGACGGAGCCAGATGCCTTCCTCCACAAAACGGCGTTGCAGGTATGCCATATTCACCGGTTCTTTCATCTCGATCACTCCGATGGCACCCAGTACACGGACGTCCGCTACCTGAGGGAGCTCACGTGCCGGAGCTAATTCACGGTTCAGTTGAGCTTCTATTCGTTTTACGTTTTCTTGCCAGCCGGAAGTTAGAAGTAACCGTACCGATGCGCAGGCTACGGCACATGCTAACGGGTTTCCCATAAACGTAGGCCCGTGCATGAATGCTCCCGGTGCATGGTTGGAGATGCAGTCTGCCACTTCATTGGTGGTCAGTACTGCCGATAAGGTCATGTATCCACCTGTCAATGCTTTGCCGATGCACATGATGTCCGGCTCTACTCCGGCATGTTCCCAGGCGAAGAGTTTTCCGGTACGTCCGAATCCGGTTGCTATTTCATCGAAGATCAACAGTACCCCATACCGGTGGCAGAGGCGCGCAGCTTCTCTTAAATATTCCGGATGGTAGAAACGCATGCCTCCCGCACCTTGTACAATGGGTTCGAGGATGAAAGCTGCCAGTTCATCGGCATGTTTCTCCAGCAGATGCTCCAACGGACGGATGTCTTCCGGGTTCCATTCATCTCCGAACCGGGAGGAGGGAGCAGGGAGGAAGTGGCGGATGGGAAGTGCCGAACCAAAGATACGGTGCATCCCCGTTACAGGATCGCATACCGACATGGCATTCCAGGTATCTCCGTGGTAACCGTTACGGATGGTGACGAAATTATTTTTCTCCGGTTTTCCGACTGCATACCAGTATTGTACGGCCATCTTCAGTGCAACTTCGACAGCTACGGAGCCGGAATCGGCATAGAATATCTTTTGCATGGAGGGCGGGACCAGCGGAAGCAACAGTTTGCCCAGTTCGATAGCCGGATCGTGCGTCAGTCCGCCGAACATGACATGCGACATCCGGCTGAGTTGATCTTGTACAGCCTGGTTTAATATCGGGTGATTGTATCCGTGCACCGCACACCACCACGATGACATTCCTTCGATCAGTGTCTGTCCGCTTTCCAGGGTGATGGTGGCACCGTCAGCCCGTTTCACCTTATATACCGGGAGCGGATTCGAAGTTGAAGTATACGGATGCCACAAATGTTCGCGGTCAAATTGTGAGTCGGCAAAGTGATATCCTTCCGAGAGAATCATCTCTTTATCATCCGATACCTTGGAGCCGAGTGTTGTCAGCAGATCGCCTACGATGGCGGAGTTGATGCCGATATAGAGGGATTTCCGGACGGCCTCTGGTGTCAGTTGCGAGCGTCCTCCGGCAAAGCGCAGGTAAGCCGCAGGGTTAATGAACCGGAAAAGAGCCACAGTGGTCAGTATCTCTTCTTCACTGAGAGGAGACTGATGCTCGAGCGGAGTGCCGGGTATGGGTTGCAGCAAGTTGATCGGGATGGATTGGATGTTGAGATCGCGGAGTGTGAAGGCAAATTCGATCCGTTGTTCCACAGTTTCGCCCATGCCGATGATGCCTCCGCAGCAGAGGTCCATCCCTACTCGTCGTGCGGCATGCAAGGTTTTCAGCTTTTGTTCCTGTGTATGCGTGGTACAGAGCGAGTCGAAGTGGGAAGGAGCCGTTTCGAGGTTACAGTGGTACCGGGTCACTCCGGCATCATACAATGCCTGCAACTCTTCTTCGTCCAACAGTCCGAGCGAAGCGCACAACCGGATAGACGAATGACGACGCATCCGCCGGGCCGCTACACAGAGCTCTTTCATGTTTTTGGGAGAAGGTTTGCGTCCACTGGTCACCAATGAAAAGCGGTTGATCCCTTGTGCTTCGTTGTATTTTGCTTGTCGCAGGCACTCTTCCGCGCTCACCAGATCGTATACATCGGCCTTGGTCTTGTAATGAGACGACTGGGCGCACCATTTACAATTTTCCGGACACCGCCCTGAGCGGGCATTGATGATGGAACACATGTCGAACTCCTGCGAAGCGCAGGCGGTGGTGATGTCGTGTGCGGCATCATACAACTCTTCTTTACGGGGATAGAGCGCCAGCCATTCGGCCTGCTCTCGGCTGATAGCCGTTCCTTGTAATACTTGGTTTTTTATTTCTTCGATAGTCATAGGGTGGGGATATTAAAAAAGAGGTTGCCGGTCCCATCGGGATGGGAGGCAACCTCTTTAGGTGTAATGTATGAGGCGGATGTCACAACAGTTGACTGTGCGGCACCGGCATAAGAATATTTGGATGATTGGAGTTGAGTAAGAAGCAAGAGCAATGGTTCGGGAGATAACGTGAGGTTCTCCCAATCTTCTTCCGGAACGGAATCTTCTGTTTCCCGTTGCGGATCAAGTCCGGTTGTATGCGGAGTTTGTTGCTTGCACAACGCACATTCGGTGATGTTCTTTCTCAACTGTCCGATGGTGACACACAAACCCAGGGTGGCAAATATAGCATAAGCCTTCCGGCTCCACTGGCGGAAGCGGATAAACGAATGTGATATGTACCTTTCTTTTTTCATAAGCCGTATGGTGATATCGGGTCATCGGACGGCGGCAAAGCTACAAAGAATCTACGGAATGACCAAGGGATAGCATCGGTTTGCCGGTGGATTATTTGTTGGAAAGATTACTGCTTGTTGATATTCTTCGCATATTTTTCAGAGTTGCCGTGCGTGTTGCCTCCCGGATGTCATGACCTCCCTGGAGACTTGTAGGGCAGATTATTCCCGAACGTGGTCACTGTTGGGCGGAGACGTGGTCACTGTTAGGCAGGGACAAGCCTATTGTACGGACAGGTATCGAGTATGATATTTAATGTAAATGATTATGATTGTCTGACTCCGGAATCAAGGAACAGATGAAGGATATCTTCCCTACCACAAAGACGGTATAAGAATCCCTTATAAAGGGGATTTCAAGAACAATCCCCATACTCTACTTTTGCAGCAGGAAATGATCCGTGAAAATTAATTAAAAAATGTAGGTGGCTTTTGACGCACCTTCAAGAATAAGATAACAATTTCAAGGCTTTTAACAACAATCTGCCGGATTGTGTGTTAAACAAAAGATTCTAATTTAAACATAACTAAACTTAAGGTATGAAGACCAATTTACGTCTATTATTTACGTTGCTCTTTGTCGTTTCGGTTGTTGCATTACGTGCCGGAACAATGAATGACATACGTGTTTCGGGCACTGTTGTGTCCGAAGGAGACCCGTTGCCCGGTGTGTCGGTATTAGTGAAAGGAACCGGCGTCGGTACTATTACCGGTATTGACGGCAAGTATTCCATCAATGTTCCGTCCGATGGTACGCTGGTATTCAGTTTTATCGGACTGAAATCTGTGGAACATAAAGTGGGAGGACGCTCAGTGATCAATGTCGAGCTGGTGCCCGACAGTAAGCAATTGGAAGAAGTAATGGTAGTAGCCTATGCCACTGCCAAGAAATATAGTTTCACCGGTGCCGCCTCTACCGTTAAAGGTGACGAGATAGCGAAGTTACAAACCTCGAGCGTATCACGTGCCCTTGAAGGAACCGTAGCCGGTCTGCAGGCAAGTGCCGCAAGCGGTCAGCCGGGTACCGATGCCACAATCCGTATTCGCGGTATCGGATCCATCAATGCATCCAGTGCGCCTCTCTATGTAGTGGACGGTGTGCCCTATGACGGTAGTGTGAACTCTATCAACCCCGAAGATATCGCATCGATGACCGTTCTGAAAGATGCGGCCTCAGCTGCTTTGTACGGTTCGCGTGGAGCCAACGGTGTGATTATTATCACCACCAAGCAGGGACAAAGCGATTCGAAGACTACAGTGAACGTGAAAGCCAGCTTCGGTGGTTCCAATCGTGCGGTACGTGATTACGACCGGATCGGCACCGATCAGTATTTCGAACTTTATTGGGAGGCTTTGCGTAACCAATATGCACTGGATACAAAGAATTATACTCCTCAGACAGCAGCTATCAAAGCTTCTAAAGACTTGGTAGGAAAACTGATGGGGGCCGGCCCCAATCCTTATGGCTCTAAATATCCTCAGCCGGTAGGTACGGATGGAAAATTGGCGGATGGGGCCGTTCCGCTCTGGAACTTCGACTGGCAGGATGCCATGGAGCAGCAGGCACTTCGTACGGAACTGGGACTGAATGTTTCAGGAGGCGGCAAAACCAATCAATACTACTTCTCTGCCGGATACCTGAATGATAAAGGTATTGCGTTGGAGTCCGGTTATGAACGCTTTAATCTCCGTTCGAACGTGACAAGCCAGATGACCAAGTGGCTTCGGGGAGGAGTGAACATGAGTTTTGCCCACTCTTTGCAGAATTATCCCGTATCATCGGATACGAAAACAAGTAATGTCATCAATGCCGGCCGTTTGATGAACGGATTCTATCCCATCTATCAAATGAACGAAGATGGAACCTATAAACTGGATTCCGAGGGACAGCGGATATATGATTTCGGTTCTTACCGTCCTTCCGGTTCGATGGCTAACTGGAACCTTCCGGCCACATTGCCCAATGATAAGTCGGAACGTATGAAAGATGAATTTTCAGGACGTACTTTCCTTGAAGTTACCTTTATCGAAGGGCTGAAGTTTAAGACCAGCTTCAACTTTGACCTGATCAACTATAATTCACTCGACTATACCAATCCTAAAATAGGGCCGGCTGTTAACACCGGAGGTTCATCGAGCCGTGAAAACGACCGTACTTTCTCGTGGACCTGGAATAATATCCTGACTTATGACAAAACCCTCGGAGAGCATCATTTCAATCTGCTGGCCGGACAAGAAGCCTATTCCTACCGTTACGATGTGCTGCGAGCATCCCGTTCGAACATGGCATTGCCTGATTTTCCCGAACTGGCTGTCGGTTCGTTGGTAACCGGAGGGACAGGATACCGCGTAGATTACTCGTTGGTGGGATATTTCCTAAATGCCCAATATGACTATCAAAGCAAATATTTCTTCTCGGGTTCGTATCGGCGGGACGGGTCTTCCCGTTTTGCTCCCGAAACCCGTTGGGGTAATTTCTGGTCCGTCGGTGCTTCCTGGCGTATCGACCGTGAAGATTTCATGGTAGCTGCGAGCGACTGGCTTTCTGCCCTGACTTTGAAGGTCAGTTATGGTGCGCAGGGTAACGATAACCTGGGAACGTATTATGCCAGCAGCGGACTTTATTCGGTGGTAAGCAATAATGGAGAGAATGCGTTGGTATCCGATCGTCTGGCTACACCAAAACTGAAATGGGAAACCAACCTGAACTTCAATGCCGGCATAGACTTCTCGTTGTTCAACAACCGATTCTCCGGTTCGTTCGATTTCTTCCAGCGGCGTTCGAAAGATTTGCTCTATTCCCGTCCGCTGGCTCCCTCGCTCGGTTATAATTCAGTAGACGAGAATGTAGGCGAACTGAAGAATACCGGTGTTGAAATCGATCTGAAAGGTACCTTAATCCATACCCGGGACTTTATGTGGCGATTGGGGCTTAACCTGACACATTATAAGAATGTCGTGACCGACCTTCCATTGAAAGATATGCCTGTGAGCGGAGTTCATAAACTGGCTGTGGGACGTTCTGTCTATGATTTTTACATGAAGCAATGGGCGGGTGTTGATCCGGAGAACGGCGATCCGTTGTGGTACAAAAATGTGAAAGATGCCAATGACAAGATCACCGGACGTACGACTACCAATGACTATGCCCAAGCGGATTATTACTATACCGGCAAATCATCCTTACCCAAAGTGTACGGAGGATTTAATACCGCTTTCTCGTATAAAGGCTTTGAACTGTCCACCATTTTTGCTTATAGTATCGGTAATTATATTGTGGACCGTGACGTAACTATGCTGTGGCATAACGGAAGTTCTACCGGACGTGCCTGGTCGACAGAGATTCTGAACCGTTGGACACCGGAGAATCGATATACTGATGTGCCGGCTCTGAAAACCGTATCGAACAGTTGGAATGCAAATTCCACCCGTAACCTGTTCAATAACTCGTTCCTGCGGATGAAGAATATCACATTATCGTATAACTTCCCGCAACCGATGATAAAGAAAATCAGCCTGAACAGTCTGCAATTGTTTGTGCAGGCCGATAATCTGCTTACCGTTTCGAAGAATCAGGGACTCGACCCCGAACAGGATATCAGTGGACTGACGTATTACCGTTATCCGGCCATGCGTTCCATCTCCGGAGGAATCAATGTTTCGTTCTAAGGCTTTAATCCCCGGAAAAGGGCTGTTGCAATCGTATGCTCCGCCCCGGTTTAATCATGCATAAATCACATATAACAGATATAGTAAAGTATAAAATAACAGATGATATGAGAACAATACGATTTAACAATAACAGACATATCTCTTCTTCTCCTCTTCTTCGGACAGAGGGTGGGAGAGAGGCTTCCGTGAGTAATACCTCCGGAGATAAGATCCCTAAAGGTAAGTTTTCCTTTCTCCTTCTCTTCTTCCTTTTGTTCCTGGGGAGTTGCAGCAGCGACTTCCTCGACAATAAGCCGACAGATGCCGTAGATTCCGGCCTCGTACCTGTACCTTCGAATGCCGAACGCATCTTTAACGGTGCGTGGTACAATCTGTTCGAATATGGTACCACTTATGCCAACATCGGCTATCGTGCTTTGATGTGCCTGGACGACATGATGGCCGACGACGTGGTTTCGCGCCCTATGTATGGGTTTAATTCTTCTTATCAGTTCAATGACGTGGTGATGCCTTCCGACGGACGTACCACTTTCGCCTGGTATCTGATGTATAAGACCATTGACAACTGTAATACGGCCATTTCTATTCAAGCTACCGGAGACGATGATACACCTGAGTTCCGGCATGCCCAGGGACAGGCACTTGCCGTACGTGCTTTCTGTTATCTTCATTTGGCACAGCATTATCAGTTCACCTATCTGAAAGATAAGAATGCTCTTTGTGTACCGTTGTATACCGAACCGACCAATCCGAATACCAAACCTAAAGGAAAGGCAACGCTCGAAGAGATCTATACACAGATCATCAATGACCTCAACCGTGCCAAAGGACTTCTTGACGGTTATGTGCGTCCGAATGACAAGTCGAAATACAAACCTAACACCGATGTGGTAAACGGACTTCTGGCCCGTACTTATCTGCTCACCGGACAGTGGGACGAAGCCGCCAAAGCCGCATTGGAAGCTGCCAAAGGTTACACTCTGATGACGGATGCCAAAAACTATATGGGCTTCAACGATATATCGAATACCGAGTGGATCTGGGGACATCCGCAATCTGTCAGCCAGTCCGATGCCAGCTATAACTTCTATTATCTGGATGTGGTAGAACCCGATTCATACAATAGTTTTATGGCCGATCCGCATTTCAAGGATACCTTTACCGAAGGTGATATCCGTCTGGAACTGTTCCAGTGGATGCGTGAAGGTTATCTGGGATACCGCAAGTTCCGCATCCGTTCCGACCAGACGGGCGATATTGTCATCATGCGTTCTGCCGAAATGTATTTGATAGCTGCCGAAGCCTTGGCGCGTAAAGGTCAATTGGGCGAAGCCGTAAAACCGCTCAATACTTTGAGAAACGCCCGCGGACTGGCCGATTATGATCTTACCGGAAAAAAACAGGAGCAGGTGATTGATGAAATTCTGATGGAACGTCGCCGTGAACTTTGGGGTGAAGGATTTGGCATTACTGATGTTCTCCGTACACAACGTCCTGTGGTACGTGTCGCTTTGACCGAAGATGAAGCTGCCAAAGAATATGATTGCTGGCAACAGAACGGTACTTATAAAAAATATCATCCGGAAGGTCATTGGTTCACCAGCTTCCCCGATGGAACGAAGTTTGTGCCCAATAGTATATATTATTTGTATTCTATTCCTGAAAAAGAAACGAATGCAAATACGAATCTGAAATAAGAAATCATAGTCAACTGATTTTATATGAACTGTTTCTGAAAAATCAGATAGATTAATATAATAGACGAAAGGTGTGTCATAACTCTACGGTGAATAAGAGTTGCGACACACCTTTTTTATCAATATCGTTAATGGTTAACTGAATATATACACAATGATTCCCGTTATGACTACATAAGCCAGTGCATAAGGAATGGCTGCTTTCAGGATCTCTCCCTCCTTACCTTGCTGGTTGCCTGCTGATGTGGCGATAGCAATACTTTGAGGAGAGATGATTTTGCCTCCTGTCGCACCTACCGTATTGGCGGCCGATAGCCAGTCGGGACTGACATTGATATGCCCTGCTACGCTGGCTTGCAGCTTTCCGAAAAGGATGTTCGAGGAGGTATCACTTCCGGTGATGAAGGTACCCAAACAACCGATAACCGGAGCAAAGAGAGGGTAGAGGCTTCCGGTAGCTGTGGCGAGTGCAGTGGCAATCACGGAAATCATGCCTGCCGTATCCATGATAGTGGATAAACCTACGAGGCAGATAACGGTAACGAATGTTTTTTTCAACTGCTTTACAGTGTTCCATAATACAATGAACAGTTCTTTCACTTTAGCTCCCTGTATCAGACCGCCTACAAACGTGCCTACAAAAAGCAACACTCCTGCATGTGTCAGCCAAGCGATGGTATAATTCACGGTGGAGTCATTGATGGGGAGGCTGATGCGTGTCACCCAATTGTTTTCGAGCGTACTTCGGAGGCCCGGAAAAAGCGGGCTGGTGAGTATGATCAACAGTAAAATGAGCAGATAGATGCTCCAGGCATTCAGGATATCTTTCCCTTTCAGTGCGTTCTGCTGCGCTTTCTCTTTTTTGGGGGCAGTCAGTTTGCCATAAATGACGATAACGACGATAGACAAGATGCTGCCGATGATAGCCGGTGATTCGGCCCCCATATATCGGGCCGCAACGTACTGGCTACCTAAAGATACAGCGCCTACCAGCAGTGCCAGAAATAGGTTTTTGGGTAATGATTTTATTTTCGGGTCGGTCAGGAAGAGCAGTACCAACGGTATCAGGAACATTAGTACGGAAAGTTGCAGTACGACGTTCGTACTCAGCACCTGTACATCCAGATTGGTTTCTTTGGCAAGTACCAGTACCGGTGTACCTATGGCACCGAAAGCCGTAGCCACACTATTGGCTATCAAGCTGACGGTGGCTGAAAAGATGGGTTTGAATCCCAGGCTGATCAGGATAGCGGCGGGGATGGCAACAGCTGTACCAAAACCTGCCATGGCTTCAAGTAACCCTCCGAAACCCCAGGTAAGGAGCAGTACCTGGATACTTTTATCGGTAGAGATGGAAGAGAATTGTTGTTTGATAATCTCCATCTTCTCTGTTTTCAGCAATACATTGTAGCTGAAGATAGCCATCAGGATGATAATCAGGATGGGAGAAACCGCTTTCAGTGCACCGTATACGAATGAAAATACCAAGTTATCTACCGCATAATGGAATCCGAAAAGAGCTATCAGTATAGTTACTATCAGGGAGATGACGCTACTTTTGTCACCCGGCATTTTAAAAAATGCCATTAATACAATCAAGAGTAATACCGGAACGATGGCAAGGATCAGTGTCATAATTGTCTGTTTTTAATAGTTGATGTTTAAGTTAAGATATTGATATAACAAAACCGGAACCTGTTTTGACGGATGAAATAATTATTTTTTTGCTGTATAGCGTTAAATAAAAAAAGGTGTAGCCCTCCGCATGGAAAGGCTACACCCTTTGGTCCGGATAGCTACACCCTTTTTATCGGATGGCTACACCCCAATGCCGGGGATTTATTTTTTCTTCATATTCAAGATCTGTTGCAGTTGCTGTAGGTTGGCTTTAGCGGCCTCGTTACCCATCTGGGCAGCTTGGTTGAAAGCAGCGATGGCGCGTTGTACATCTCCATTGAGGAAGTTGTATACACCTACGTTGTTGATGAATTCTGCTGTTTGATGGTTGGCTTTATCCATATATTTGATTGCGTTTTCCAGATCTTTCTTGGTCAGTGATACGGCTGCGGCATTCAGGTTGGCTACTTCATCGTTCGGATACATGCGTACGGCAATGTCGAATACATTCACAAAATCGTTGCTTCCTTTCGGATAACTGTTGGCTACCTGATACATCTCGTTCAGACTCAGATATTTCGGGTTGACTTTTATCACCACCCGTCCTTGTTCTACATCGAAGTTGGCTACGGTGTAGTCTATCTTGCAGTTCACTTTGCGGAGTCCCGGATAAATCTCTTTCAGCATTGTGCGATAAGGAGCACCGCCGTCCACGCGCATGATTTCCTGTTTGCGGCGCGCATCGTCAGTCGTATTCTTGATGATACCGATAAATTTATCTTTATCCTTCATAGACGATTTTTCCAATGCTTGTACCAATCCGTCCCAATTTTCACCACCAAAAGTTACTTTGTAAAGTTTGCCGGGAACTTTTTCGTTGGTAGTCAGATAATTCTTCAGAGCTTCGGCACGTTTCTGCGACAGTTGTTCGTTGAATTTCAACGGACCCTCGGGTGAAGCGAATCCTTCGATACTGATTCCTGTTACTGTCAGGTTCTTGTCATTCTGAATCTTGTCGAACATAGCATGAATGTTCATCAGCTCTTTGTGGTTATTCATGAATTCCGGCTGGATCACAGCTTTGCTGACAGGAAAGTCGAGGTGAGCTTCATACTGTTCGCTACGGTTTTTCACCACCTCCACAGTCGGCTGAATATAAGCAACCACCGGTATCATGGCACTCAGGCGTTTCGCTTCGGTAGAAACGTCGTTTGTTATCAGCTCCTGAGCAAGCATCTCTTCGTTGTTGCCGCAGCCGCATAGATTTTCTACCAGATTCAATGAAGCATTTGCCATCCAAGGTTCGTAAGGGATCACCTGGGCATAGTTGAGCACTTCTCTTTTATTATAAGGAATTACGATTCCTGCAGGTAGTTCGCGGCTGATGGCTAATCCGCGCAAATAAGCCTTCTGACGGCGTTTGCCGTTGATGATGATCTCTTCCAGCGCTACGTTGTGCTGTCCGTCTGTCAGGAGCGGAGTAAGTGTGAGCATACGTTCGGGACTGACTGTCAGATTTTTCATATCGATCTTCATGTCTACATAAAGCGAATTGCCCTGTTGCCATAATGAAACATCGGATAGACTGATGGCATCTTTAAAAAATTTCTGGGCACTGGCCGGCATTACTACTGCGAGGGCCAAGAGGAAGTATATGATTTTTCTTTTCATTGTTACTGTTGGTTTAGTTTTTTATAATTGGTTCCGGTGAATGCGGGACGTTTACTTGATGGTATAAATGATGCTGAGTCCGACTTTGGTCGGTCCGAAATAATTCTTGTTGTTGTGCCCCAGCTTTTCACCACACTTGCCACATGCGTATTTGTCATAGTCCAGGCGGGCATATCCTGCACCGATAGTGGCTTCCATACTCCAGCGGTTTTTCAGTATCCAATGGTAGCCGTAAGAGATACCTGCACCATAGATCTTGCCGTCATAGCGGTAGTTGCCCAACCCGAAGATGTCGAGATTGCTCATGTTAACATCGGCATAATGGCCATGGAGACCGAAAAAACTACCGTTGAAACGTTCGCAAAGCCAGTAGCGGAGTTCAGGTTGTACCAGCCAGTGCTTGATTTGTCTGTCTTTGGAAAATTTCCAGGGATTGTAGTTGCCCGATACATCAAGAGTGAGTTTTTTCGCCAAGGCTACTTCAAATCCCAGGTTCGGAGTACTGGTGGCCCAGTAGAGGGCATTGGTTTTGATGGCGAACTTGGGAAGATAAGTTTTTGTTCCCTGCTCTTGTGCATGTATGCTTGTGGCAAATACAAGCAGGAAGCATGCTGCTAAAAAATGTTTGATTGTTCTCATTTTCATTTTGGTCTAGGTTTTTACATAAACTATTTGCGAGATTAAACGTCTGGGAGGGGAAGTTTGTTGACTCATACTCAAAATAATGTTATAGGACATGCACGCTAACATTTTTAAGCAAATAATTGTTATCTTAATAAAGTCAGGATTCCAAACTTTTCATTTTCTCCGGGAAAAAGGGTGAAAATAAACAAGCAATTGTAACTTGGATTACATCTGTTCTCTTTTTTACATGCTAATTTTACATATTCTTTAAAATAATAGCCTATGAAAGAGCTTATCAATCGCCTGGAAGAGTTGAACAGGCAAGCCGAGAAAGGTGGTGGAGACGCCCGTATCGAGAAACAACATTCTGTCGGAAAATTGACGGCACGTGAACGTATCAACCTGCTTCTGGAGAAAGGATCGTTTATTGAACTCGATAAACTGGTGACCCATCGTTGTACGGATTTCGGTATGGAGAAACAGAAAATATCCGGTGATGGAGTTGTAACCGGATATGGTATGATCGGCAAACGGCTTGTGTATGTTTTTGCTCAGGACTTCACCGTTTTTGGCGGTGCATTGTCCGAAACGTATGCCAAGAAGATTTGTAAAGTGATGGATATGGCTATGCAGATGGGAGCACCCATCATCGGGCTGAACGATTCGGGAGGAGCCCGTATTCAGGAGGGAGTCCGTTCGCTGGCCGGTTATGCGGAGATATTCCTGCGTAATTCTTTGGCTTCCGGTGTCATCCCTCAGATCAGTGCCATCATGGGTCCGTGTGCGGGTGGGGCGGTCTATTCGCCTGCATTGACCGATTTTATCCTGATGGTGAAAAATTCCGGTTATATGTTTATCACCGGTCCCGATGTGGTGAAGAGCGTGACACAGGAAGAAGTCAGCAAAGAAGATCTGGGAGGGGCGGATGTCCATACCATGAAGTCGGGGGTGGCACACCTCTCTGCCGAAAATGATATTGAATGCATCAATTACATTCGTGAACTGATTTCTTATCTGCCCGGAAATAATATGGAAGAGCCTCCGTTTGTTGCTACTACCGATTCTCCGACGAGGCTTACGCCCGAACTGTCGGATCTGGTGCCTACCAATCCTAATCAGCCGTATGATATGAAAGAGATGATCCGTGCAGTGGCGGACGATAACAGTTTCTTTGAATTGCAGGAAGAGTTTGCCCGTAACATCGTTATCGGTTATATTCGCCTGAACGGGAAGACGATAGGGGTGGTGGCCAATCAGCCGTTGGCATTGGCCGGAACGCTCGATATCAATGCCTCTGTTAAGGCAGCCCGTTTTGTCCGTTTCTGCGATGCGTTCAATATTCCATTGCTCACACTGGTAGATGTACCGGGATTCCTTCCGGGGGTAGATCAGGAGTATGGCGGCATCATCCGCAACGGTGCCAAGTTGCTTTATGCCTATTGTGAAGCTACGGTGCCGAAGGTTACGGTGATTGCCCGTAAAGCTTATGGCGGAGCTTATGATGTAATGAGTTCCAAGCACATCAGGGGAGATGTGAATCTGGCTTATCCCACTGCCGAAATAGCCGTGATGGGCCCCGATGGAGCGGTGAACATTCTTTTCCGCAAAGAGATTGACAAAGCTGCCGACACTGAAGCCAGGCGTAAAGAGTTGCAGGATGACTATCGCAGCAAGTTTGCCAACCCCTACCGGGCTGCCGAGTTGGGCTACGTGGACGAGGTGATCGATCCGGCCATAACCCGTATGCGCCTGATACGCAGTTTTGAGATGCTTGCCAACAAGCGGCAGTCTAATCCGCCTAAGAAACATTCAAATCTTCCACTTTAAAGCAGAGGAGAACATCGTATGATAAAAAAGATATTAGTTGCGAATCGTGGCGAAATAGCCATGCGTATTTTCCGTACCTGCCGGGTAATGAATATTGCCACAGTGGCTATCTACACCCGGGTAGATCGGGGTGCCTTGCATGTGCGTTATGCCGAAGAGGCTTATTGTATTTCCGATTCTCCGGAAGATACGTCTTATCTGAAACCGGAAAAGATTCTGCAAATAGCCAAAAAGACAGGAGCTGCCATCCATCCGGGATATGGCTTTCTGTCTGAGAATGCGGACTTCGCCCGTCGTTGTGAGGAAGAAGGGGTAATCTTTATTGGTCCGAGTGCCGATATTATTGCCCGAATGGGTATTAAGACTGAGGCCCGCCGGATTATGCGTGAAGCCGGTTTACCGATCGTACCGGGCACGGAAGATCCGGTGAAAGGCATTGCCGAAGCCAAAAAGGTGGCTGCCGAAGTAGGTTATCCCATCATGCTGAAAGCACTGGCCGGGGGTGGTGGAAAAGGTATGCGTCTGGTACGCAGTGAAGAAGAAATGGAGACGGCATTGCGCCTTTCACAGTCTGAAGCCGGAACGTCGTTTGGCAACGATGCTGTTTATATTGAAAAATATATCGAGAATCCCCATCACATTGAAGTGCAGATACTGGGAGATAAATATGGAAATGTAATTCATCTTTATGAACGGGAATGTTCCATTCAGCGACGCAATCAGAAAGTAATTGAAGAGTCGCCTTCTCCTTTTGTGAAGCCCGAAACACGTGCCAAGATGCTGAAGGTTGCAGTGGAGGCCTGTAAGCGGATTAATTATTACAGTGCCGGAACGCTGGAGTTCATGATGGATAAAGACCAGAATTTTTATTTTCTGGAAATGAATACCCGCCTGCAGGTGGAACATCCGGTGACGGAAGAGTGTACCGGGGTCGATCTGGTACGCGACATGATACTGGTAGCTGCCGGCAACCGTCTGCCTTACAGGCAAGAAGATGTCGAGTTCCGGGGAGCTGCCATTGAATGTCGCATTTATGCCGAAGATCCCGAGAATAACTTCATGCCTTCGCCCGGGGTGATAACCGTTCGTGAAGCTCCCGAAGGACGTAATGTCCGTTTGGACAGTGCGGCTTATGCGGGATTTGAGGTTTCGCTGCATTATGATCCGATGATTGCAAAGCTCTGTTGTTGGGGACGTAATCGTGATTCGGCTATTTCGAACATGGCCCGTGCGTTGCGCGAATATAAGATTCTGGGTATCAAGACTACGATTCCTTTCCACCAGCGTGTGTTGAAGAATGCGGCTTTCCTGAAAGGAGAGTACGATACTACCTTTATCGATACGCGCTTCGATAAGGAAGACCTGAAACGCAGGCAGAATACCGATCCGACGGTAGCGGTGATTGCTGCTGCGCTGGTACATTACGAAGAAGAGAAAGAGGCTGCTTCACGCGCCACTACGCTTCCGGTAGTAGGAGATTCGCTTTGGAAATATTACGGCAAGTTGCAAATGACTGCCAATAACTATTAAACTCAGAATGCTTATGACAACAATATTAGCAACTTATTATGCCAAAATACAGGATGTGCCCGACAGCGAATATAAAGTGGAGATTTTGGAAGACGGGCCGGTGAAGAAAGTGGCTGTTAACGGGAAAGTGTATGATGTGGACTACAACGTAGGGGGTGACTCTATCTATTCCATTATCATCAATCATCATTCGCACGGAGTACAGATATCTCCGACTTCCCATTCCTCTTATACTATTATGAATAAGGGGGAACTTTATCAGATCGAGCTGAAAGGAGAACTCGAGAAGATACATAATGCCCGTAGCGGAGCAGATGCCGTAGGGCGTCAGGTAGTTGTAGCTCCCATGCCGGGCGTTATCCTGAAAACTTACGTCAGGAAGGGAGATGAAGTGAAGAAGGGTGATCCGCTGTGCGTACTGGTTGCCATGAAGATGGAAAACGAAATTCGTTCGGTTGCCGATGGGGTGGTGAAAGAGATTTTTGTGGAAGAAAATACGAAAGTGGGATTAAATGACCGCATCATGGTGGTTGAGTAACAAACAGGTATTTAAGAGGTAGGGGCTCTGGAAGTTTTTATTTCAGAGCCCTTTTTACGTGTATTTTTATCTTTCTTTGAAATAGATATAGTTGGCTTTTGGAGACCGGTATAAGATATTCTTAATCATTCCTAAAAAGAACCTGCTTCGTTTTGTCAATTTAGAATCTGTTCGTAGTTTTGCGAACAACAAACGATGGGAGAATGATAAAGTGAAAACAAAGCAGTACACAGAAAAGCAGGAGCAGCTTGCCCGCTTTGCCAAGGCTATGGGACATCCGGCGAGGATTGCTATCCTTAGTTTCTTAGCGAAACAGGATAGTTGTTATTTCGGGGATATCCATGAAGAGTTGCCTATTGCCAAGGCAACCGTCTCGCAGCATTTAAAAGAACTGAAAGATGCAGGATTAATTCAGGGAGAAATAGAAGCGCCTAAAGTTCGGTATTGCATCAACCGTGAGAACTGGGAGTTTGCCCGGTTGTTATTCGTAGAGTTTTTAAACGATTGCACCTGTACCGGGACATCATGTTGTGGATAAAGGGATTTTTTTACGAAAGATGTTCGTGTATTTACGAACAGATATTCTTGCAATAGGACTTTAATGAAGAGTATCGGATAAGGAAGATTATAGTATGATTAAAAATAAGAACAAGATGGAAAAGAATCAGATAAAAAACAATCAAGATTTAAAGGAGTTAGTGAAACAACGTTATAGTGAGCTCGCTCTGAATGCAGAAGAGCTAAAAGGCTGCTGTTGCGGTAGAAACCCTTTGGCTGCTTCAAAAAAAGTATTTACCATAATGAGTGAGGACTATACAAATTTGAAAGGTTATGAACCTGATGCGGATTTAGGGGTCGGCTGTGGATTACCTACACAATATGCCAATATCAGTGAAGGTGATACAGTGGTTGATTTAGGTTCGGGAGCAGGGAATGATTGCTTTATTGCCCGTGCGGAAGTAGGTGAAAGCGGTAAGGTCATTGGTATTGACTTTTCTCCTCAAATGATAACAAAAGCACGTAACAACGCACTCAAACGGAGATATACCAATGTGGAGTTCTTAGAAGGTGATATAGAGAACATGCCTTTACAGGATAATACGGTAGACGTCGTTGTGAGCAACTGCGTACTTAATCTGCTTCCTGAAAAGAATCTTATTTTCAAAGAGATTTATCGTGTGCTGAAGCCTGGCGGACATTTCTGTATATCCGATGTTGTACTTAATGGAACATTCCCCAAAAAGTTTACTGATAATGCGGCGATGTATGCAGGGTGCATCGCAAGTGCTATTCAAAAGGAAGATTATTTGCAGGAGATAGAAAAGGCCGACTTTGTGGATATTCGTATTGCGAGGACTAAAACGGTTCTTATTCCTGATGAAGTGTTATATGAACATCTGGATGAAGACACGATCCGAAAGTATAAATCCGGAAATGTCGGGATTTACTCAATTACAGTAACGGGAGAAAAACGATCTGTGTAATATGCGGATTCTTAATTCTTTCCGTTTAAATGGATATAATTCCGGTTATTGCTGATTCTGCGTTAACCGGAATTTTATTTGGAGGGGAGTCGGGCTTTTTTACGTGAGGACTATTAAATTTTATTTTTGTATATTGTTCCTCCCTTCATAATCATTGCGAAATTTCTTTCCGGATCGCCCAGTAGTGTAATGTCTTTCAGTACATCTCCATCCACCAAGATTAAATCGGCCCAGGCTCCTTCTTCTATACTGCCTAACTTTCCTGGATAGGGGTTTCTTGCACCGGACAGAGCCAGTAACTCCGCATTATCATGTGTCACCATTTTAAGAATTTCAAAATTGCTGAACCATTTCTGTAATTTGAGGATACCTTGGTTCTGATTCTTCGTGTTGGCAGGATTGAACAGTAAATCTGTTCCCCATGCCAGCTTGACGTTGTATTTCTTTGCCAGTTGATAGGTTTGGTCTGTACCCTGAACTACCAGGGCATGCTTCTCCTGTTGTTCTTTTGTCGGGAATTGATTATCTCCTAAAGTGAAGGGTTGCATACTGAGCCATATCTCTTTCTCTGCGATCAGCTGCATGGTGGGTTCATCAATCAGATGGCCGTGCTCGATGCTTTTTACACCTGCATGGATAGCTCGTTGAATAGCTCTGGGCACATAGACATGCACCATTACGTATGTTCCTGCATCTTCCGCCGCTTTAACGGCAGCATGAATCTCTTCCTCGAAGAACTGTGTATCTTCCAATCGATCATACAAGGAAGCTACTCCGCCGCCTGTCATCAATTTAATCTGGCTGGCTCCCAGGCGGAGATTATTGCGTGCGGCGACGGTCACGGCGTCTATTCCGTCAGCGATAATGGCAGCTCCCATCTCTTCGGTATGCGTCAGTCCGCAACAGTCAAAGGGACGGGGTTCGTCATATACCGCCCGGAAATCTCCATGCCCTCCTGTTTGGGAGATAAGAGAGCCACTGGGATAAATGCGTGGTCCGGAAAGGATTCCTTCGTCGATGGCCCGTTTAAGCCCGAAGACGGGACCGCCTGCATCCCGGATGGTTGTGAAGCCGCGTAGTAGGGTAGCTCGAGCTTCTTGTCCGGCTTTGAACTGCGTATAAGCGGTGTCTGCAGTAAGCAGATCCATCATCGTATTGCATGACATATAAGCATGCCAGTGTGCGTCGATCAGTCCGGGCATCAGGAATTTTCCCTTTCCGTCAAGAATGGTAACATTGGGAATTCCGTCCGTAGGGATCGGACTTTCTGAAACGGTTTTAATCCGGCTGTTTACCACCAGCACATTTCCCCGGCCGGTCTGTTCGCTGCTTCCATCGAAAATTTGAACGTTATTGATTAAAATACTATTGTCCATGATACATTATTAATAGGTGAATACTGTTGGTATAACCCGTCTGAGGATTATTAGTTTAGCTGCAGGACTGATAAACTTCGTTAAGTGAGAGATTTATTCCGGTCTCTTCCTAAAAAACTTTACTCAATATGGGATGACTTTCTGTCTGATGATTTCTATCAATGTATTGGGCGTTTTATTTCGTATCGTTAATCAACAGAAATCTTCCGTCCGGTCAGGATTATTAAAATGAAATAATTAGAAAGTTCTAATAACTTTCTACATTGCAGTGTTTATAGGGGTTCCGGGCATAGATTGCTTCCGTTTGATAGACTGTATTTTAAGCTCGAATGATATCGGGTTGAACCTATTCTTTTTGCTATACGTTCTCTTTTTATAGACGAAGTAACTAAACCCGTCACATTTCAGCCGGTAAATGTGGCATATTGTCTCACTTTTAAACATATATGAATATGAAAACTTTATTCATTTTTCTATTTGTTTTGCTTGCATTTTACTCCTGCGATACGGATGAACCGATCAGCGCAGAAGACTTATCGGCTGCAACCGGTACTAATACGGATGAGGTCGATGTAGCTTCCAGGTCGGGCAGCTATCTGATCTGGCTTAATGGAATGAGTGCGGAAACAAAGAAAGTTGCAGATCAACTGCAAACCGTGAACCACTATGACAAGATGGTGGCTTTTAATGATTTACCGGGGACAGACAAGGTGGAAACCTTGGAAACCATGGCAAAAGATTCTTTGAATGATCTGACAATTGTAGGCAGTGTTGCCGATTTCATAGCAGGTACTTACAGTCCTGAGATGATACAAGACATCCGTCACAATCGTCAGGGAGTCATCTTAATTGCCAAAGACGGTAAGGGAGAAGATTTGAAGGCGCAAATGCTTAAACTTTTCGGGCTTTATGTAGATAAGGGATATTATAAAGTCAGCTTTCCGCGTGAACAGCGCTATGCCTATTATGACGCAAACGATCCGGATGCTTTGAAGAAGCTTTGCGGAACGGGTGGTCTCAATCCTCACACCCGTAGCATGTTGGGCTCTCCCGGACCGACGGATGATCCTTCGGCTCCGGAAGTTACCGAACGGGCTTTGCATGCTATGAAGAAGATCTATATCAGCAATCGGTATTATGTATATACCAGTGATTATAAATATCACATGACCGGATATGAGACGCTATTACCCTATACGGCTGATATCAGGGAGTATCTCCCGCGGGATGATAAAAGGTATGATGGGATGGTTGATCGCGAATGGACCATTGATGCTTATAATCTGCGTATTTACGCACCGACCAATGGAGATAATATGCTTGCTGTTTATAGTTCGGGTGGAAATGGTTTTTCCAACAGGCTCGACCATTCATTGGTATCTTTGAATAATGCACCGATGTATGAACTTTGGGCGTTGATATGGGGATTGCGAAACAATGCTTATACAAAGATTAATATCCGTGACGACCAAAGTTCACAGTTGAATCTCAAACTGATTGACTTTGCGCCGGGTTTGCCGGAGACAGAGAGTACCATTGAGCATGCATACGAAAAGAGCGTAGGATTTGATTTGGGAGCGACTCCGGTTTTAAAGGGTGAGTATCGTTGGGGCAAGTCCATTACATATCAGTTGGCGGAAATGACCCGTGAGGTGACTCGTACCATTACTGATGCCGAGATGAGTTATTGCTGGAAGTGGTATCCTGAAACGCTTTTCCGGGGTAGCAAGGCTATGAATGCAGAGGGGATGATCGATGCTGTTACTATGATTTCACCTGCATGGTATGATATTCTCTATGATCATGTGGCGGGAACTCCGGGTACGGATAATCCTTTCTGTGACTATGACAACGACTTGCAGTTTAACCAGAATCTGCTCAATTACGAGCAGCAATGCGCCATTACTGCCCGGACAACCGGTGCGTCGGCCGGTGTTGTAGCCATCGAGATAACCGATGGAATGGTCTTACAGCGTGGAGGAGCTTGGTTTACGAGTTGGGGAGCGGCGGTGATTCATTCTTTGCCGAGCAGTGCCGGAACAGCTTACAATACCACTGTGGATGTACACAAAACCACTACAGTGTGGATAGACTATAATAACTGGTAAAACGAACCATTAAAAAAGATTATGATGAAAACAAAAATGATATATATGATACTGCTGTTCTCAAGTATTCTTTTCGGGGGATGCGTTAGGGATGTCATTGATGATGTTCCGGGGACGGATGAGGACTATGCGGCAGATAAGAAGGACGTGGTCCTGATACGTATGGGAACTAACGATGCGGAAGTGAAAGATATTACATCCCGCTTGTTCAACAACATTCCTTCTTCCTGGGAAATAGGGAAGAAGACCATTTTGGACTATGACAAGATGAAAGATCCTGAGACGGAACTTAATGCCGACATCAAGAATCCGAAGATTTATATGACGGTCATTTTGAATATCGATGATGTTATCTCCGGTAAATATCCGATATCTCTGTTCCGTATGTTGAAGTTCTATAAAAGGGATTTTTATGTGATTGCCACTCAGTCCACTCCGGAACAGAAGGAGGAGATGCTTTCACTGATAGGAGTCTATATGGAAGCAGGTTATTACGCGATCAACTATGATAACGTACAGCATTACCGTATTTTTCCTTCTGCCGATCCGTATGCCAAAGATAATATGATTGGTAAGGGAGTGGCTTCCTTCAATCAAAAACTGTTGACCCGCTCTGCCGATACCTTACCCGAAGGTAACGATCCGGATCCCGGATATAATGCACAAATGGCGGATAAGGAGGCTTTGAAGAGGATTGAGATTTACAACCGTATCTATGGCTATGCTCAGGGAGACATGAACTACTCCATGCAGGCGGTCCCTTATAAGATGAAACCGGGTGCCGCACCCGATGTGATTATAGATAACTCCTGGGCGATAGATGCCTATAACTTCCAGATATACAGTAAGAACAACAACTGTATATTGAGTATCACGAATAATGCCGGAAATGGCTTCACTGCCAATATCAAAGACTATACCACTCCCAAAGGTGCCAATGTCTATGCTTACATCTGGAATTTGATGCGGGAGGCTTCCAGTGAGATAACCGTTCATTCGGACGGAGGAATTTTCAGGGAGATCAGTTATCAGCCGCAGACGGTGAATCACGGTGCCAGCTATACCGAGAACTCTTTCTGGAAAGTGTCTGTTTCCGTATCGCCCACCAAACTGGAAGACAAACCTTGGGAGGCGTTCAAAGTGTCGTTTGGTAAAGAATCGTCTACCGAAGTGTCTTACAAGACTAAATCGATGGACTATTCCTGCAAGGGGCAGTTTGGTAACGGGCTGTACAGTAAACTTTGGCAGTTTATTCCCGGAGAGTTCTACGACAGGGCGGAAGCCTTTGTTTACGAAACGAGTCAGGGGTTGCGTTGGATAGACGCTGCACAAGCGATGACACCCAATTATGTGACATGGGGAGGCTGGACCCTTCGCCAGAATTATTTAAATCACATCAACAACAGTATGAAGTTGCATCAACAGCAGTGCATTTACTCTCTAGAGTCGGACGCACAGCCCGGAGTCGTTTCTGTGGCTATCACAGACGCCATCGATTTACAAAAGACGTATGTACACTATAACTGCGGCATTCGCTATGGGCACGATTCGGCTAGGACGGATCTCAAAATGTCGAAGATGGTGTGGATTGATTTCAGGCAGTGGGACAATTGACCTGCACCCTTAACTCTACGGCTATATGAGGTTTTTATCCATGCCTAAAGCCTGCTTCATTACAGATTGAGAGATTACACAACTATATGGCAAGAGATAAGTGATAATAGTGTTTCTCTGTGTAATCTGTTAATCTGTGGTGAAGTTTTGGCTTATTAGCACAGGATGGTGGCGTATCGCTTAGAATCTTGTCAGTTGTTTGGGCGATCCATGCCAGGAACAGCCCAGACAATATACTTCCGTAAAATCGAATCCTTCGATTGGGATTTCCGGATATTTGGGTACGACTGTTCCATCTTGGGCAATATATACTAACAGACGTTCACCCTGATTGTTTTTTACATACATACCGGCTATTTTACACTGGGGACAAAGCAATTTCTTCATATTACTAAAATGGATTCTTTATACTGTTTTATTTTTATAGTTAGTTCTATCTTAATATTATCCGTTCATATCAGACGGATGATATCCTGAAAGCTTTTTGTATCCCGACTTTCCGTAAATACAGATAGTAGGTTTCAAAAGTGCGCAAATATGCAGGCTTGTCGCTTAATAGACAAATAATTTATCAGAAAAATATCTTCCCTTATCTAAAATTGATTAATAAGCCCTGCTTTCTATACGGGTAAAGGGGGACAGAGTAAAAGGAAACGATCATATTGATAAAGATGAATGAGGTGTGACTGCTTATTCATTCTATAATAGAATTTGCCTGTAGATAATCTTTTTGTTTGGAATGTCATCGATCTTCGTAACCGGCTCTTTGCTCTTTTCCTGTGGCGGTAGGTATTTCTTTATTAGTGAACAGTTTTATTATGATTTATACTTTGTGTAGCAAAAGTAACTGTTTTACTTTATGAGGGCCATTGTAAAAAAACGGTCTTTTAAAACTAAGCTCTATCTTTTTTTGTTGTTAATCATATGAATAACTAAAAAAAATATACGATTATGAGATATGATATAGCTATTATCGGTGGTGGACCTGCCGGGTATACTGCTGCCGAGAGAGCAGGAGCTAACGGTTTGCGTGCTGTTTTGTTCGAGAAAAAAGCAATGGGCGGTGTGTGTCTTAATGAAGGATGTATTCCTACCAAAGCCCTGCTTTATTCCGCTAAGGTGCTGGACGGTATTAAGAGTGCGCCGAAATACGGTGTCTCGGTAGAGGGGGCTCCTGCATTTGATATGGAAAAAATCATCGGCCGGAAAAACAAAACGGTGCAGAAGTTGACGGGCGGAGTGAGAATGACGGTAAACTCTTACGGAGTGACTATTGTAGATAAGGAAGCGGTGATAGAGGGCGAAGGTGAAGAAGGATTCCATATCCGCTGTGATGGAGAGGTATACGAGGCAACCTATCTGTTGGTTTGTACCGGATCGGATACCGTGATCCCTCCGATAAAGGGGCTTTCGGACGTGGATTACTGGACCTCACGAGAGGCGCTGGATAGCACTGTTCTTCCATCATCGCTCGCCATTATTGGAGGCGGAGTGATCGGAATGGAGTTTGCTTCATTCTTTAACAGCATGGGCGTTAGGGTGAAAGTGATCGAGATGATGCCGGAGATTCTTGGAGCAATGGATAAAGAAACCAGTGCGATGTTGCGTGCTGACTATACAAAGAAAGGGGTTAATTTCT